>VOFI01001650.1_pt1 | contig 151691 bp, 131 predicted proteins | sample 5384131 | NCBI WGS metagenome assembly VOFI01 (sample SAMN12384728, study PRJNA508395) | human gut metagenome | isolation source: healthy gut H | host: Homo sapiens | reverse complement strand
AAACTGGGCGATGGCGGTAGAGAACTATGAAAAACGCTACCTGCGGTACTGCCATACCATAGCCGAACTTTCAGCTTTTTATAAAACGCATGGCATTACCACGGTCCAGTTGAAAGGAGTGGGTCTCTCCACCTATTATCCTATTCCTTCGCACAGGGAAGGGGGAGATATAGACATCTTCACTTATTCGGCAGACCATTCCCGGAAAAGTGATGCCGAGGCCAACCGGCTGGCAGACCGGTTAATGGAAGAAAAAGGAATAGAGGTAGACTTTGAACACTCCGAAAAGCATAGTATGTTTTACTATAAAGGTATTCCGATAGAGAATCATAAAACCTTTATTAATTCGGAAACATACCGTATAGCGGTGAAGATGGATAAGCTCCTTCAAAAACTGCTACAACCCGTATCGGCGGAATTGGACGGAAAATGCTCCATTTTAATCCCATCTTCCACCTTTAATACCGTATTTCTCGCTTTTCATGCCGCCCAGCATTATGCACGCGGCCTGGCACTTCATCATCTTTGCGACTGGGCTTGCCTGCTGAATAGATACGACCTGCATATTCCTGAGGAAGTGACGGATATTCGTTTTAGAAATATGATATTGGCAATGACCCGCCTCTGTAATGATTATTTGGGAACTTCCGTTCCTGTATATGGAGGAGAAGAGTTGGCGGAGGAAATCTTACGGGAAATCATCCGGCCACCCTATACGATGTCAGTTCCGGCGAAGAATAAATGGGGCATTCTGGTTTATAAAACCAAACGTATGCTGCATACTCATCGTGCGTGCAACAGCGTGTTGCGCATTTCACTGTGCAAATGGGTTGGAAATTCTATTCTGTTGCATCTGCGCTCTCCCCATACCATCTTCCAGACGGAACGAAAATAAGCGGTTTATGTTGAAAAGAATCTGCCGTTTGTTGTTGCCTGATGAAAGGAAAATGGGGATAAGGGTGGTTTGTGCCGTATTTCTTTGCGCATTACTTGACTTTGCCGGACTCGCTGCCCTGTTGCCTGTCTTGTTTTTTCTGTTGGATGACGGGAGGGATAAAGATGCCGCCCTGTTATTTTGTCTGGTGGCAATAGTCTTTATTTTGGTGAAAAACGCTTTGGCAGCGGGGCTTTCACGTTTTCAAAACCATTTTCTGATGTCTCTTTACCGTCGGCTCAGCTTTTCTCTCTTTACTTCTTACTATCAACGGGGATTATTGTTTATACGCAGCAGGGGGAGTATCCGGCTGGGATATGAGGTGAACTATATCTGTTATGCTTTTTCTTTAAACCTTCTTTCCCCCTTGCTTCGCATGACAGGAGAACTGCTGCTTGTTTTTTGGGTGACGGCAGCTTTGTTGGTTTATGCTCCGTTGACGGTACTGATGTTGTATATTGCCTTTCTGCCTTTCATGCTGATTTACGGATGGGGGATCAGGAAACCGATGCGCCGTTATGGTGAGCAGGAGCAGCAGGCTCGTCGTGAGCAATCTCGGCTGGTCACGGAAACGATGAAAGGGTATGCCGAATTGGAACTGAATGCGGCGTTTCCTTTTCTTCAGCAGGTATTCGCCCAGAAGGTAAGGAAAATCAGTGAGAGCCGTTTGAAACTGGAAACGATACAGCATCTTCCTCTTTGCCTTTCCGAAATGGCGGTCATATCGGGGCTGACCTTGCTCACCGTTTTCGGAACAGGGGATATCAAAGCGCTGGTAGGTGTCTTTGCTGTGGCGGCTTTCCGGCTGTTACCCGCTTTGCGCGGCATCTTAGGTGGTTGGACACAAGTACAGAATGCGGTCTATTCTCTGCGGATTATAGAGGAAGGGTTGGGGGATAAGGGGATGGAAGCAGTTTCTCCATCATGGGGGCAGGAAGCGTTTTCTTTTCAAAAAGAGATACGGATAGAACACCTCACCTATGCTTATCCTGAAAGTAAAGAGGTTCTAAAGGACTTTTGTTGTACTATTCGTAAGGGGGAATATGTAGGTATCTGTGGTGAGAGTGGCGTGGGTAAATCTACCTTGTTTAATCTGCTTTTGGGATTTATCACTCCGGATAAAGGCGCTATTCGGATAGATGGCAGGCCGCTTGCCGATGTGCCGAGGCAGGAATGGCATCGCAAGGTGGGATATGTGCAACAGGAAGTGTTTGTGCTGGATGGGACCTTGGCGGAAAACATTGCTTTGGGATGTCGGTCTATAGATAAGGAACGGGTAGCGGAGATAGTGAGGCTGGTGAGATTGGATGCTTGGGTGGATGAATTGCCGCAAGGAATGGATACTCCTTTGGGTGAAGGGGGAGGAAGGCTTTCGGGAGGTCAGAAACAACGGGTAGGCATAGCCCGTGCTTTGTATAAGAAAGCGGAGGTGCTTCTACTGGATGAGGCTACTTCTGCATTGGATAATGAGACTGAACGGGCTGTCAATGAAATGCTTCTCGGTCTGATGAAGGAGTGTAGGGGGCTGACTGTTCTTACGATAGCCCATCGGGAAAGCTCGTTGGCATATTGTCATCGTGTAATCAGATTAAATGGAAAAGACAATGGATCGAATTTATAAAATAGGTGGCCACTGCTTCGCATTGCCGGACGAAAGGTTGATGGAGGCGGTGGATGGTATCAGCGGTTTCAAGCCTTTTGTTGGCAACCGGATCTGGTTTCGGCAAAAGATGTATATGAGGGTGCTTGGTTGCCGGATTTTACTGTTTGGGAGGGAAACGGTTGGGATTTTCCGGCTTTTACGAGAAAGTCCTATGGGTTCGGATATGAAGATGTAACCGGTACTTTCGGTGTGGGTGGGGATAGCTTTTTGTTGGAACTGGCTCCGCAGGGAGAACCGTCGCTTTATCTCCGGACGATGGGTGGAACCGGGAGAGGTATCTGTTTATATGGTAATTATTCTCCCCGTCTTTTAAGGTTTGCCTTATGGATGGGGTATGGTCTGATGACGGTACGGAAAGAGACGGTTGCCTTGCATGGCAGTTGTATTGTTTATAAGGGGAAAGCGGTTCTTTTTTTAGGTGAAAGCGGAACCGGAAAAAGTACCCATACCCGTTTGTGGAGGGAAAATATAGCAGGAAGTAAGTTGCTGAATGATGACAGTCCCATTGTGCGTTATGAAGAGAGGGGCGTGTGGGTATATGGCAGCCCGTGGAGTGGGAAGACTCCTTGTTATAAGGCGGAGCGTTATCCGTTGGCCGGATGTGTACGTTTGTCACAAGCACCGTATAACAAGATACGGAGATTGAACACTTTGCAGGCTTATGCAGCTTTGCATCCGTCTGCTCCTCCTGCATTTGCATACGAGGAGGAATTATACAGTGGGGTTTGTAGTCTGTTGGAAAAGATGGTTTCATCCATTCCTGTTTATCATCTGGAGTGTTTGCCCGATGCGGAGGCGGTGAAATTAGTATGTCGTACTTTATATGGAGATGGGTATGAAGCGGATAGCGAATGAATGTTTCTTTGCGTGGGTGGAGTCGGAAATCAAAAGTGGCAGGAGTGTGAAGTTCCGGGTGAAAGGCAATTCCATGATGCCTTTACTGAGAAATGGGAAGGATGAAGTGGTGGTGGGGCCGTGTGATAAGGAGGAGTTGAAACTTTTTGATGTCATTCTGTTCCGGCAGACAGACCGGTATGTATTGCATCGGATTATTCAAAAAAGAGGCAGTCGTTATCTGATGCAGGGGGATGGCGTCTGCCGTTTTTATGAGGAATGTGAGGACACGGATATCATCGGGGTGGTGAGAAAGGTATGCAGGCCTTCCGGAAAGAAGATTGAAACGGATTCCATGTGTTGGCGGTTGGAAGCCGTTTGTGGTTGGGGCTTGGTGGATGCAGAGGAATGGTGCTGCGTGTCCTGAATAGATTGGGTTGTTGTCTCCTTTTTTGACGAAAGCTGTCAGCTTGGAAGGAAATATTATTCATAAAGCAGGTATTTCTCTCTCATCTTTTTGTAGGCTTCCAGTTCATTCTGCCATCCTGCACGGATTTCTTCTTCACTGGCTCCTTTCATGATTTGTTCCCTTACGGTACGGTTCCCTATCAGCAGGTCGAACCATTGCGGGCGGGTAAAGAACTTGTCCGCTTTCCCAAGGTCTTGATAAGCTTGATAATAGGTGATGATGTATTTTAGAGAGAATCCTTTCGGGGCGGTGATATGGCGGAGATTATTGCCATAGCAGTATTGGTTTTTATACATCGGATTCTTGTCAAAGCCTTCCAAGGCTTCCGGTCTGAAAGAAAAGGAGGAGATGCGGATATCCGGTGAACCGATTACTTGAAAAGGATAAAGAGTACCTCTGCCCACACTGATGGCTGTACCTTCAAACGGACAGAGTGAAGGATATAAGGCAATTGCCTGGTCGTTGGGCAGGTTGGGAGAGGGTTTTACCGGAAGCGAATAGGGTTGTCCGTGTTTCCAGCCTTCCACGGGGATGACGGTCAACGCGCATTTTTTGCCATTGGGCAGCCAGCCTTCGCCATTGATCATTTGAGCCAGCTCGCCTACAGTGCAACCGTGTAAAATGGGGATGGCGTGCATACCCACAAAACTTTTCTGGTTTTTCTGTCGCACAGGGCCGTCCACGTAATCACAAGGATTGGGCCGGTCTGTGATGACCAGTTGTTTCCGGTTCTCGGCACAAGCTTCCATTACATACTGCATGGTGCTGATATAGGTATAGAAACGGGCACCTACATCCTGAATGTCGAACACAATCAGGTCTATGTCCTGTAGCTGTGTGGCTGTAGGTTTCTTATTTTTACCGTAAAGGGACAGGATGGGTATTCCCGTGCGGGTATCTTTTCCGTTCCTGATGGTTTCTCCGGCATCGGCGTCACCCCGGAATCCGTGTTCGGGAGCGAATACCTTTTTTATTTGTATATGCGCTGCAAGCAGGGTGTCCAACAGATGGGTTTCTCCTACTTTGGAGGTTTGGTTTACAACCAATGCCACACGCTTCCCTTTTAATATAGGTAAGAGACGGTCCATCTGTTCGGCTCCGGTGATAACCTTTTGCGCGGTCACGGCGTTGCAGATAAACAAGAGGCAGTATAGGAAAATGTATTTTGTTTTCATGATATGTGGCGATTATTTTGTAATATTGCACAAAAATAAGAATTTAATTGAGAATGGACGCACTTGCTATCATTAATAAATATTATCCTGAAGATAATGAACTGAAACATATCCTGCTGGCGCATAGCCGTTCGGTGGCCGATAAGGCGTTATGGATTGCCGGAAAGCATCCGGAATTGAATCTGGACAAGCAGTTTCTGGAAGAGGCGGCGATGCTGCACGATATTGGTATTTTTATGACGGATGCTGAGGGCATTTGTTGTTTCGGATCTTATCCTTATATTTGTCATGGATATTTGGGGGCTGATCTGATGCGGAAAGAAGGATTTCCGCGTCATGCATTGGTCTGTGAGAGACATACGGGAGCGGGTATGTCTTTGCAAAGTATTATTGACCAGCAGTTGCCTGTTCCTCATCGGAATATGGTTCCGGTTTCGCTGGAAGAACAGGTTATTTGCTTTGCCGACAAGTTTTTCTCAAAGACGCATCTGGACAGGGAAAAGAGCGTGGAGAAAGCGTTAAAGAGTATTTCACGTTATGGGGAAGATGGGATAATCCGTTTTAACCATTGGTGCGAATGTTTCTTGTAAGCCTTAAAAATAAATTAAATATCCGCTAAATAGTTCATTATTGGCGGATAATGCTTAATTTTGCCCCTCAAAAGCGTAAATGATTTGTGAATGACGCCACTAAAACGACATAGATTTATAACATTCCTACTACTATTTGCATGCCTGTCACTTTCTTTAAGTACAGGTGCTCAACGCAGAAAGCGGAATTCTGCATCCGGTAATGATTCCCTGAAAGTAGATAGTGCTTTGGTAGATACGTTGTCTATCGATACGGTTGCACCTAAAAAGAAACAGCCGTTGGATGCGCCTGTTATTTATGAAGCAAATGACTCTATCGTATTCACTGAGGGCGGATATGCCCATCTGTATGGTGACGGTAAGGTGAACTATGAGAAAATAGAGTTGACCTCTGCCGTGATTACAATGAACATGGATAGCAGTACGGTGTATGCCCGTGGTGTTCCCGACTCGGCTGGCGTGGAAAAAGGTACTCCTGTCTTTAAGGATGGCGAGACTCCGTATGAGTCAAAAATCATGCGTTATAACTTCAAGTCGAAGAAGGGGTTCATTAATAATATCGTTACTCAGCAGGGGGAAGGATACGTTACCAGTGAGGAGTCGAAGAAAGGTGCTAATGATGAACTTTATTTGCGTCACGGACGATATACTACGTGTGATAATCACGAACATCCTCACTTCTATCTGAAACTTTCCATGGCGAAAGTGCGTCCTAAGAAAAATGTGGTTTTCGGTCCTGCCCAGCTGGTGGTGGAGGATGTGCCGTTGCCTATCGCTATTCCTTTCGGATTTTTTCCGTTTAACAGCAGTTATTCGTCAGGATTCATTATGCCTACATACGGTGATGAAATGAATCGTGGTTTTTATTTGCGTGATGGGGGATATTATTTCGCCATCAGTGACCGTATGGATTTGAAAGTGTTGGGTGAGATCTTTACGAAAGGTTCATGGGGACTGTCCGTGCAGTCTAATTATAACAAGAGATATAAATATAGCGGTAATTTCAATGCCAGTTATCTGGTAACGAAAACCGGTGAGAAGAATATGCCGGACTATATGGTTACAAAAGATTTCAGAATTGCATGGAGTCACAGACAGGATGCCAAGGCTAACCCTAACAGCTCTTTTTCGGCGAATGTGAACTTTGCGACCAGTAGTTATGACCAGCGTAACCTGAGTAGTTTGTACAACCCGCAGCAGTATTCAAATAACACCAAGACGTCTAGTGTGAGTTATTCGCGCAATTTCCCCCGAAATAGGATTGAATCTGTCCAGTACATTCAATATCTCTCAGAATACGCGTGACTCTTCTATCAGTGTGACGTTGCCGGATTTGAATATTTCATTGAACCGTATTTATCCGTTCAAGCGTAAGAAAGCGGTAGGTGATGAACGTTGGTATGAGAAAATCTCACTCCAATATACCGGCCAGATGACGAACTCGATTAATACCAAGGATAATCTGATTCTGAAGCAGGGCTTGAATAAATGGACTAATGGTATGCAGCATAAGATTCCTATCAGCGCTACATTCACTTTGTTTAAATATATCAACGTTGTGCCTTCTTTCAACTATACCGAGCGCTGGTATATGCGCAAGGTGGAGCAGAGTTATGATCCGTCGGCACCTAATAATGTGCGGAGAGATACAATCAACGGTTTCAACCGTGTGTATAACTATGATTTGAGCTTGCAGGTGAATACCAAGATGTATGGTTTCTACAAACCGTGGAAGAAATTGTTTGGCGACAAGATTGAAATGATCCGTCACGTCTTTACTCCTTCGGTGAGCATGAGTTATGCACCGGACTTCAGTACGTCTAGGTATGGATATGTGGGAACGTATACTTATACTGATACGGATGGAGAAGTACGTACTCAGACTTATAATCCATATGAAGGTTTGCCTTACTCTTTCTCGCCCAGTGGTAAATCCGAGAATTTCACTTTCTCTATAGATAATAATGTGGAAATGAAAGTGAAATCCGATGCGGATACTACCGGAGTGAAGAAAATCAGCTTGATTGACCAGTTGGGAGCCAGTATTTCCTATAATGCGGCGGCTAAAGAGAAACCTTGGGGAAATTTGAGTATGAATCTGCGCTTGAAACTGACCAAGAGTTATACTTTTAATATGAACGCCCAGTTTGCTACGTATGCTTATGAGTTTGATAAAGACGGCAAGGTAGTGGAAGGCAACCGTACAGAATGGTCATACGGACGTTTTGGTCGTTTTCAGGGGTATAGCGGTTCTTTCTCGTATACATTGAATAATGATTCGTGGAAAAAGTGGTTTGGGCCGAAAGATGAAAAGGACAGTAAGGGGGATAAAGACAAGAAGAATGAAAATCTGGATGAGTACAGTGATGATGGCAATGAAAACACGGAGGAAGAAGATAACTCCGGTTTGAGAAAGAACAGAGAAGGCGGCTATAGATCCGGATGGCTATATGGCTTTCAAGATGCCATGGTCATTGAGCTTGAGTTATAGTTATAGTATTCGTGAGGACAGAAGCAAGCAGATTAATATCAAGACGATGCGATATCCTTATTCGGTGACTCATTCATTGAATGTTTCCGGTAATGTGAAGTTGGGTAGCCGCTGGAATGTGAATTATTCTTCGGGGTATGATTTTAATACGAAAGAGATGTCAATGACAACGGTCAATATCAGCCGTGACCTGCACTGTTTCAATATGAGCTGTGGCTTGGTATTCGGTCCCTTTACTTCCTATAACTTCAGTATTCGTGCTAACTCCAGTATGCTGACCGATGCTTTGAAATGGGATCAGCGAAGCAATACGGGTAGTGCGGTGAATTGGTACTAGGAAGAAGTTGGGAATAAAAAAATGAGAAATGGTTTCTGATAACAACACGCAACCATTTCTCATTTTTTATTCTGTTTTTTATTTATGTCTACCACTCAATCGGTGTTTGCCCGTGCGCTTGCAAATATTCGTTGGTACGGCTGAAGTGCTTGTTGCCAAAGAAACCGTTATAGGCTGACAGGGGGGACGGATGTGCAGAAGCCAGTACCAGGTGCTTGTTGCGGTCTATGAAGGCGCCTTTTTTCTGTGCATAAGATCCCCATAAGATGAATACAATATTTTCACGTTGTTCTGCCAATACACGGATGGCGGCATCTGTAAATTCCTCCCAGCCCTGTCGTTGATGAGAGCCTGCCTGATGGGCACGGACCGTCAGTGTGGCATTGAGTAATAAAACTCCTTGATTCGCCCAGCGGGTCAGGTTGCCTGAAGTAGGGATGGGAGCACCCAAATCGCTTTGTATTTCTTTGAAAATATTTTGTAGGGAAGGAGGAAAAGGTACTCCGTCATTAACAGAGAAGCAGAGTCCGTGCGCCTGGCCGGGACCATGGTAGGGATCTTGGCCGATAATGACGACTTTCACTTTGTCAAACGGGCACAGATTGAAGGCGTTGAATATAAATCTGCCCGGTGGGTAAATAGTGGCAGTCTGGTATTCGCTTCTTACAAACTCAGTGAGTCTGATAAAGTAATCTTTTTCAAATTCGGGTGCCAGATGTTGTTTCCAGCTTTCTTCTATTTGTACGTTCATGGCATTTCTTTTATTATAAAATGTGCGTTAAAGATAGGGGTAATTTGTAAAAATGACAAATAAAAAGAGGATGACTTTTTATAATCATCCTCTTCTTTCATTGCTGATAGATTATAATCAAATAAGTTGCATACCCAGTTGAGCGCATTCTTTTCTCATATCTTCGGGCCATATACTGGCTTGGATTTCACCTATGTGGGCTTTCTGTAAATAAAGCATACAGAGTCGTGACTGTCCTATACCACCGCCGATACACAAAGGAAGAGTTTCATTTAGCAGGCGTTTGTGGAAATACAGTTCTTTACGTTTTTCCTGTCCGCTGAGTGTCAGTTGGCGGAGCAGCGCTTCTTTGTCTACACGGATACCCATAGAGGAAAGTTCGACGGAACGGTCCAGTACTTTGTCCCAAACTAACAGGTCGCCATTCAGACCGGGAAGTCCGGTTTCCGGGTTGATTGTGGTATAGTCGTCATAGTCAGGTGCGCGCAAGTCATGTTCTTTACCGTCACTCAGTTTGCAGCCTATACCTATAATAAATACCGCACCGTATTTTTGTGAGATGGCATGTTCACGTTCTTTCGGACTCTTGTCGGGATACATCTGGCAAGCTCTTCCGAGTGGATGAAATGAATGTCATGTGGCAGGAAGGGTTTGATCTGCGGGTACATTTCACATACCATATATTCTGTGCGGCGCATGGCTGCATAAATACGGGTTACTATTTGTTTCAGGAAATCAACCGTGCGTTGTTCTTTGGTAATTACACGCTCCCAGTCCCACTGGTCTACATATAGCGAGTGGAGATTACCTAATTCCTCGTCAGCCCGGATGGCGTTCATGTCTGTATAGATGCCATAACCCGGCTCTATATTGTAATCGGCCAAAGTCAGCCTTTTCCATTTTGCCAGTGAATGGACAACTTCGGCCTGTGCGTCTCCCAAGTCTTTAATAGGGAAAGATACCGCCCGTTCGGTTCCGCTCAAGTCATCATTGATACCCATTCCCTTCAATACAAATAGCGGGGCGGTGACACGGCGCAGACGTAATTCTGACGACAGGTTCTGTTGAAAGAACTCTTTTATTTGCTTAATGCCTAACTCTGTTTGTTTTAAATCAAGCAAGGCTTTATAGTTAGCTGGTTTAATTAGGTAACTCATTGTAAAATAGATCTAGTTGTTTTAATTGCTTGCAAATATAGAAATTATTTGTGATATTGTTATATGTTTAGCCGAAAATATAATCAAATTGATTGTTTTATACTTAAATTAATGAGCAAAATATTATTTTGATAGATAAATATCCCAAATTATTAGGATAAAGACAATATATTTTGTACTTTTGCACGTCCAAGTTTCAGACGCACCCGTAGTTCAATGGATAGAATACCGGATTCCGGTTCCGACGATATGAGTTCGATTCTCATCGGGTGTACAATTCAGTAACCTCTTTGCAAAGAATTGCAAGGAGGTTTTTTCTTGTTATATCTTCTCCGTATGAACCTTTTTTCCTTTTTTGAGTTATTCCCTTATGTAACTTTTTAAAATATGCCTTAATATTTAGTTTATTCTAAAAAACAAAGACTAATAAAGAATATAGTTCCTTTTGTTTCTTGTATATACTAAATATACGTGTATATATTCGCTATTGATTTTAAAATTATTTTCTTTTTGAGGGGTTTTAAAACTAACACTTAATTAAACTTTTTTATTTAAACATTAATTTATCAACCAAATCTGAGATTCATGAAGAAAGCTCTCTTTTTTATCGTATGCCTCTGTTTTGCAATAAACATGATGGCGCAAACAAAAACGATAACAGGGGTAGTGGTAGATGCCACCGGTGAACCTGTTATCGGAGCGAGTGTCCTGGAGGTGGGGACAACAAATGGTACAATAACTGATGTAGACGGTAACTTTACTATCCAAGTGCCTGTGGGGGCAAAACTGGATGTGAGTTATATAGGTTACAAAACACAACAAATTGTAGTGGGAGTGCCAAACACCTACAAGGTTATTTTAAAAGAAGATGCAGAAATGCTGGATGAGGTCGTGGTGACCGGTTATGGAATGAGTCAGAAACGTTCGTTGATGACGAACTCTATTTCAAAGTTGGATGATAAAGTATTACAAAATGCAGCTATGAGTAATGCGGCCCAATCCTTGCAGGGAACTGTCAGCGGATTGCGTGTGACAAATACTTCGGGTAAACCGGGTAGTTCGCCCAATATCGTTTTGCGTGGTGGTGCTTCCATAAACAAGAATCTGGAAGGGCCGTTGGTCGTGGTGGATGGCCTTGTGCGTTCTATGGATGATATCAATCCTTCAGATATTGAATTCATACAGGTGCTGAAAGATGCGGCTTCCACAGCTATTTATGGTGCCCGTGCCAATAACGGCGTAATTCTGGTGACAACCAAGAAGGGGGTGGAAGGCAGGACACAAATTACTTATAAGTTCAAAGGGGGTGTGAACTTTGCACGTGAAGGGTATAAGTATTTGGATGCCGGTGACTATTTGTATTATCAACGTTTAGGTTGGCAGCGTACCAATGGCGGTACAAGTATGGAGAACCAGAAAGGTTTTGGGGTTAACTCCGGAGTGGATCTGGCCTTTATGACAGATGCAAACAAACATTTGCTGAATGAAGGATGGCGGTCTATGGCGGATCCTGTGGACCCTGATAAAACTTTGATTTTTAGAAACCATGCCGGTGAGCTGCATGATCTGACTTTCCGCAATGCCGCGTTTACACAAGATCATTATCTGAATTTGTCGGGAGGTAATGACAAAGGAACATTTTCCTCATCTTTAGGGTATTATTCGGAAGACGGTCAGATAATTTCTACCAATTATCAGCGTGTGAACGGGACTATCAACGGTTCATACAAGTTGTTGCCCGTTTTGACAGTGAATGCCGGCGGTAGTTTTTCATGGTCCAAGATGCCCGATTTATGGACTTACGACTTGAAAAGCCCTTGGAACGGAGAAACGGGAGAGTATGAGTTGTTCTATCGTACCATGAGTATGTTTCCCACTTGGAATCCGTGGAATGAGGATGGAAGTCCTGCTGCCGGATGGAGTAATCAGGATGGTAATCCTTATTATTGGAAAGATAAACTGACTCGTTCTACAACGAACCGTAAGACTTCGTTTAATATCGGTTTTGCTTTGGAAATCCTTCCGCAGCAATTGTTCCTGAATGGAAACAGTTCTATGTATTATACAGACAGTCAGTTTGAACTGTTTGAAAAGAAATATCAACAGATAGGACAAGCTCCCAATACCAATCGTAATGCTTCTCAAACAAATACAAAAGTTTTTCAACAACAGCATGCATTGACTCTGGAATATAAAAAAGGTTTTAGCGGACATAATATCAATGCCATGGCAGGTGGTGAGTATTTTGATTATCAGTATCAGAACCTGGAAGCGCGTGTTTCCGGTGCTCCTACAGATGATATACCTACTTTAAATGCGGGCACTAACCGTACTTATACTACTTCTGTCAAAACCGGATATCGCATTCTTTCCGGTTTCGCCCGTGTTAACTATGATTATAATTATCGTTATATGGTGTCCTTGGTAGCCCGTTATGACGGTATTTCCAAATTGTCCGACAATCGTTGGGGATTTTTTCCGGGTATATCTGCCGGTTGGAATGTGCATGAGGAAGCTTTCTTTAAAGATTCAAAGTTTGCGGAAGTAGTATCCTTGATTAAACCGCGTATCAGTTATGGGTTGAACGGTAATGTAAACGGTATCGGTAATTTTGATGTATATGGTAAATATGGTTCGGTAGGTGCTTATAATGGTAATCTGGGTTATTTGAATACAGGGGTGGTCAATAGTAAATTGCGTTGGGAAAAGAGCCATACGTTTGAACTGGGGCTTGACTTGGGCTTTTTCAATAATCGTATTCATATGATTATGGACTATTATGACCGCACGACTTCCGATTTGCTGACTGATGTGAATTTGCCGGAATATACAGGATTTCCCTCGTTCAAAACGAATCTGGGTACTATCAGCAACTGTGGTTTCGAACTGGAAGCCAAGGTGAATCTGCTGACAAGGAAGGACTGGTCATGGGATGTCACCGCTAATACTTCGTTTGTGAAAAATATGGTGAAGAAGCTGCCTTTTAACGGGAATGTAAACAACCGTCAGGGGGGTGAGCAGGTATGGGATCCAAAATCCAACTCGTTGGTTTGGGTAGGCGGCATTCAAGAAGGAAAAAGCTTGGGTGATATCATTGCTTATAAACAAGTGCGTATCTTGCGTGACTGGGATGATGTGAGAAATCATGCCGGTGATTTTGTGGATGAGGTTGCCAACCTGTATGGGCCGAATAAGGCTGCCGAATATGCGGGTAAACCGGGATGGAAACCCATTGAGCCGGGAGATGTACTGTGGGATGACAAGAATGGGGATAATGTTATAAATTCATACGACCGTCAGGTGGTGGGTAATATTTATCCGAAATGGACCGGTGGTTTTTCTACCACGCTGAACTATAAAAACTGGTCTTTGTATGGTCGTTTTGACTATGCGGTGGGTCATACCATTTACAATGATTTGAAAGCAAGAATCTTGGGGCAGTATAACGGGTCGTTCAATTTGATTACGGATGTCAGAAATTCGTGGTCTGAAAACAATACGGAAACTAGTATTCCTAAATTCTATTGGGCCGACCAGAATGCGAAAAAGAACATTACCCGTTCCAATAATGGTACAACGAATCTGAACAATAATAACTCTACTTTCTATGAAAAGGGGGATTATTTGTGTCTGCGTGAGGTAACCTTGAGTTATAAATTCCCGAAGAATCTTATAAATAAGGTGCTCTTGACCGATGCGTCCGTGTATGTTACGGGACAGAATTTATTCTATATTACCGGATATGATGGAACTTCTCCGGAACCGGTTATGGATATTCAGGCAAATGGTCGTGGCGGTATAGACAATGGACGCTATCCTACACCAAGAACCGTCCTGTTTGGTTTACAATTGTCATTTTAATGTGTAAAAAAGAAAAGGTATGAACATAAAAAAGATAATATTGGCTTTTGCCGCATCGGCTATGTTGGCCGGTGGATGTACTTCGTTGGATATGGACCCGGTGAGCGATATCACTGACTTGAATTACTGGAAAACTCCGGAACAGTTTGATTCATTTGTTTTTGGACTGCATAGTCGCTTCAGGAGCCATTCGTGGAATATGTTTTTGTTGGGTGAGGCAAGAAGTGATGTCTTTGGGGGAATTCCTTTCGGTGGAGAAGCTACCCAGGGGATGGAACGTTTTCCTTATAATACATTGAATGTGGAGAATCCCGGAATCAGCGGGTTTGGTGATTTGTATCAGAATATCAACCAGATGAACTTGTTTATCAGCAGAACTCTTCATACGGATGTGCTGACTGAAAGTGCCAGGAATTATTATTTGGGACAGGTGTATGGATTGCGTGCTTACTATATGTATCAGCTATATCGTTCATGGGGAGATGTCGTGTTTACGGAAGAGCCTAGCCTGGGTTTTGAAGTGGGTAAACTGGCAAAGGCGGCGACTCCGGCTGCCGAAATCTTTGAGCAGGTAAAAAAAAGATATAGAATCTTCATTAAGTTATTTTGGATCCGATTATACCATAAAGGAAAAAATCGCTGTGGTCAAAGGCTGCCACATTGATGCTGAAAGCGGATGTATATCTGTGGAGTGCCCATCGTGACGGGGGAGAAGGAGATGCCCGGACAGCAAAGAATGCGTTGGTTGACATACAGAATAATATCAGCCGTAGCAATCTGGACTTGATGGATACTTATCAGGGAGTGTTTGCTTATGATAATAAAGGTAATAAAGAGATTATCTTTACCATTCATAATGAATTGTTTGAATACAATCTGTGGAATGGAAATAATGATTTGTTTCCACAGGCTGATTATTTAGGGAAATTCTATAATGCGGATGGTACTTTGATAAATACGTCGGTCGAGAATAATTTCGGTATCATGCGCCTGATGGTGAAATTGGAAAACTTCAAGAAGTTTCTGCCGGGAGACACCCGTCGTGACGTTACATTGAAAGATGTATATAATAAGGTGGAAAATGGCAAGTTGGAATTGGTGGGGGTGTATCCGCATAAGTATTGGGGAGTTATGAATGGGAGTACACGGGTGAGATGTGATGATTATCCTATTTATAGATATTCGGATTTGCTATTGATGCTGGCTGAGGCGAAAGTGCTTTTGGGTGAGGATCCAGCTACAGAGATAAACCGGGTGCGCCGGCGTGCGTTTGGTGATGCGTATGATGCTTCAACAGTGGGGTTTCCCAATCAGGAAGTCGATAAGCGTCCGGCGGATGCTGTCTTGCAGGAACGTTTGTTTGAATTTATGCTGGAAGGTAAACGATGGTATGACTTGAGGCGTTTTGGCGATTCGTACGTGCTTGACTATACTCCGGCGGAGCCTGCCCGTCTGCTTTGGCCTATCAACCAAGGAGCTCTTACTAATAATCCATTGTTGAAACAAACGGTTGGTTATTAAATTTTTGTCGGATAAGAATCTTTAATTGCATAAAAAGACGGTGTTCTTTATGAAATTAATAAAGAAACCGTCTTTTTATTTTCTAATTTCAATAAAAACTTTTATTTTTACACCCGTAAAATTATAAATATTATGAGAAACCCTAGCTTATTACTGCTAATTGTTGTTTTTATATTAGCACCCTTCAAGTTGAGTGCGGCGGCAGATACGGTTGTTGTCCGCGAAACCCGGATTCCTGTGTTGATTGAAAGGCAGGATAATGAGTTGTTTCATTTGCGTATAGAGGCTGCTCAAAGTCAGATGCTGAATGAAGTGAAGTTGGACTTTGGCAAAGACGTGAATTTGAATGAAATTGAATCTGTGAAACTGTATTATGGTGGAACTGAAAGCGTGGAGAGGAGGGGAAAGACTTATTTTGCTCCGGTAGATTATATATCTAATAATACTCCGGGAAAAACATTGGCTGCCAATACTTCTTATTCCGTTTTGAAGTCGGAAGTGAAAGCCCCGAAGCGTGAGGTTGTATTGAAAGCTGACCAAAAATTGTTTCCGGGAGTGAATTATTTTTGGATTAGCCTGCAAATGAAGCCTGTTGCTTCTATCTTGTCCAAAGTGTCGGCAGAAGTGGTGGAAGCTAAGATTGACGGACAGGTTGCTCCTTTGAAGATAGCCCGTAAGGCGGATACCCATTATATGGGGATCGGCGTGCGTCATGCCGGTGACGACGGGGCTGCTGCCTATCGTATTCCCGGATTGGCCACTTCAAATAAAGGAACCTTGTTGGGGGTATATGATGTACGCTATAATAATAGTGCGGATTTACAGGAGTATGTGGAAATAGGTCTGAGCAGAAGTACGGACGGAGGTCAGACTTGGGAGAAAATGCGCATTCCGATGGCATTTGGTGAATATGATGGGTTGCCTAAAGCACAGAATGGAGTAGGCGATCCGGCCATTTTGGTTGATAAGAAGACAGGAACTATCTGGATTGTCGCTGCCTGGACACATGGTATGGGAAATGGGCGTGCGTGGTGGAATTCACAAACAGGCATGGACCGTAATCATACAGCACAATTAATGATGGTGAAAAGTGATGATGATGGTAAGACCTGGTCGGAGCCTATGAATATAACAGAACAGGTGAAAGATCCGTCATGGTATTTCTTGCTGCAAGGTCCCGGTAGAGGTATCTCTATGGAAGATGGAACATTGGTCTTTGCCAGCCAGTATATTGGCAATGACCGTATTCCTAATGCCGGTATTATATACAGTAAGGATCATGGAAAAACCTGGAATATCAGTACATTGGCACGCACTAATACAACTGAATCTCAGGTAGCGGAAGTGGAACCGGGAGTGCTGATGCTGAATATGCGTGATAATCGTGGTGGCAGTCGTGCCGTTTCTACAACTACAGATTTAGGTAAAACATGGAAAGAACATGAGTCTTCACGTACAGCCTTACAGGAACCGGTTTGTATGGCCAGTTTGATTAGTGTTAAAGCTAAAGAGAATGTATTGGGTAAAGACATCCTTTTGTTCTCTAATCCGAATGATGCCAAGAACCGTCATAGCATTACCATCAAAGCAAGTCTGGATGGTGGGGTGACTTGGTTGCCCGAGAATCAATTGCTGCTGGATGCCGGTTGGGGTTGGGGATACAGCTGCTTGACTATGATTGACAAGGAAACAGTAGGAATTTTATATGAAAGCAGTGTGGCCCACATGACTTTCCAAGCGATAAAGCTGAAAGATATTATTAAGACCAAATAAATAATGAAACGCAGATTTTCTAGTTTTATTGGTATGATACTGGTTTGTGCTGTAACTATAGCACAAACCAGTATCTCGTTACTTCCTAAACCTCAGTTGTATAAGGATACGGGGAAGAACTTTACTATGGGAAAGGTGAAACTTTCTACTCCGGTGTTGAGGCCGGAGTGGGAAGTTTTTATCATGAATGCAGGTGGTGAGATTGTTGAACACTCGTCATCGGTGATTGAAGTGGAACTGGTTCCGTCTATTGAGGAAGCCAGGCTAAACGGGGCTGAAGCCTATCGTCTTTCTGTTTCAAACAAGCGGATAAAGATAGAGGCTGTAACAGAACAGGGAGTGTATTGGGCTATGCAGACACTTCGGCAATTGGAACGGAAAAAAGGGAAGAGAAGTTCTGTTGCCGGATGTGAGATTGTAGACTGGCCGGCATTCCGGATACGCGGATTTATGCAGGATGTGGGACGCAGTTATATTTCAATGGAAGAATTGAAAAGAGAGATCGAGATTTTATCTCGGTTTAAGATTAATGTATTTCATTGGCATCTTACTGAAAACCAGGCATGGAGATTGGAAAGTAAAATCTTTCCTATGCTGAATGATAGTGTGAATACCATCCGTATGCCGGGTAAATATTATACGCTGGAAGAGGCACGCGATTTGGTGGATTTTTGTAAGAAACATCAGGTGTTGTTGATTCCTGAGATAGATATGCCGGGGCATAGTGCTGCCTTTGTGCGTGCTTTCCGCCATGATATGCAAAGTCCGGAAGGGATGAAAATATTGAAACTGTTGCTGGATGAGGTGTGTGAGACATTTGATGTGCCTTATTTACATATAGGTACGGATGAGGTGGAGTTTACCAATCCGCATTTTGTACCCGAAATAGTGGCGTATGTACGCTCAAAAGGGAAAAAAGTAATATCCTGGAATCCGGGCTGGCACTATAAACCGGGGGAAATAGACATGACACATTTGTGGAGTTACCGTGGAAAGGCGCAACCGGGTATTCCTGCTATCGATTCCAAATTTCATTATCTGAATCATTTTGATGTTTTCGGTGATATTGTAGCTTTGTACAACAGCCGTATTTATGATCAGGCAGAAGGCAGTGAGGACATTGCGGGAACTATATTGGCTTTGTGGCACGATCGTTTGATTGACAATGAGTGGAATCTGGTTATTGAAAATGGCTTGTATCCCAATATGCTTGCTATTGCCGAGCGTGCCTGGAGAGGGGGAGGTACGGAATATTTTGACGGACTGGGTACGATACTTCCACCCGAAGACACGGAAGCATTCAAAGAATTCGCTGATTTTGAAAAGCGTATGTTGTGGCATAAGGAGCATACGTTTAAAGGATATCCTTTCGCCTATGTAAAACAGACTAATGTAAAATGGAATATTACGGATGCTTTTCCTAATGGGGGAGATATGGATAAGGTGTTCCCGCCTGAACAGGAATTAAAGGATACCTATCATTATAACGGGAATACGTATGGTGTACGTCAGGCAATAGGGGCAGGTATTTATTTACGCCATGTCTGGGGGACGTTTGTTCCCGGATTTTATGCTGATCCTAAGGAGGACCACACGGCTTATGCATATACTTGGGTATATTCGCCTAAAGACCAGGAAGTGGGGTTATGGGCAGAGTTTCAGAATTATAGCCGTTCAGAGATGGATCTGGCGCCATTGCCTGACAAATGGGATTATAAGGGAAGCCGTATCTGGATTAATGATCGTGGAAATATTACCTCCTGTATGGACTGCTACGCATAAGGTGAAGAGTAATGAAGTACCTTTGGAAATGAGAATTGCGTAGGAAGAGTGCCATTGGCGGTGCATTTAAATAAAGGTTGGAACAAGGTTTTCTTAAAGTTGCCTATCGGCAAGTTTAAGATGGCTGAGACGCGTCTTGTGAAGTGGATGTTTACTGCTGTCTTTGTGACTCCTGACGGAGAAAGGGCGGTAGAGGGATTGATTTATTCACCAGATAAACAAAAATAAAATGAAACGTATTGTCTTATTGTTATTGGGATTATTATTAGCGTTACCCCAGTTTGCTCAGGAACGCAAGTATTCTACTTTTTATGAGCAGAGAGCTACTTTGTTTGAAGAACTTCCGGTTACTTCAAAAGATATTATTTTTTTAGGGAACAGTATTACCAACGGTTGCGAGTGGGCTGAGTTGTTCCAAAATAAGAATGTGAAGAACAGGGGTATCAGTGGAGATATCTGTATGGGGGTATATGACCGTTTGGATCCGATTGTAAAGGGAAAACCGGCAAAGATTTTTTTATTGATCGGTATCAATGATGTTTCTCGGGGAACGTCTGCGGATAAAATTATTTCAGAAATAAGTATGATTGTTCGGAAAATAAAGCAAGAATCTCCAAAAACAAAATTATATTTGCAAAGTGTATTGCCGGTGAATGATTGTTACGGTATGTTTAACGGGCATACATCACGCTGGCAGGTGGTAAAACAAATTAATGATTTGTTGGAACCATTGGCGGTAAAGGAAGGAGCTGCCTATATTGATTTGTATAGTCATTTTGTGGAGAAAGAGACAGGCAAGATGAATCCAGTATATACTAATGACGGATTACATTTATTAGGAAAGGGATACTTGCTGTGGCGTGATATTGTAAAACCTTATGTTGACCAGAAATGAAGAAGACATTAATACTGATTTTATGTTTGTTTCTTTGTACCGTTTCATTTGCACGGAAGCGGGTGAAGGTTGCTTGTGTAGGTAATAGCATTACCTATGGCATAGGTGTATCCGATCCTGATAAGGAGTCCTATCCTGCCCGGTTACAGCAAATGCTGGGTGAAGGGTATACGGTGGAGCGTTTTGGAAAGCCGGGAGCTACGTTGCTGAACAAGGGACACCGGCCTTTTATGCAACAGAAAGAGTTTAAGGATGCATTGGCTTTTGCCGGTGATGTAGTGGTTATTCATTTAGGAGTGAATGATACAGATCCGCGTGATTGGCCCAATTACCGTGATTTTTTTATAGCGGATTATCGTGCACTGATTGATTCGTTCAGAGTGGCGAATCCTGAATGTCGTATTTTGATTGCCCGTCTGACTCCGATTGCCGACCGCCATCCGCGGTTTGAGTCCGGCACACGCGACTGGCATGATGAGATTCAGCTGGCTATAGAAACGATAGCGAAATACGCACAAGTACAGTTGATAGATTTCCATGCACCTTTATATCCATATCCTTTTATGTTGCCCGATGCTGTCCATCCTGATAAGGAAGGTGCGGCTGTCTTGGCAAAAACGGTGTATGAAGGCATAACCGGTGATTTTGGCGGTTTGCAAATGCCGGAAATTTATACGGACAATATGGTATTGCAGCATGGACGTCTGCTGACTATTCAGGGAAAAGCGGATGCCGGTGAGAAAGTAACTGTTTCCATAGACAGGCAGCAACTTCAGGCTGTGACGGGAGCAGATGGAAAGTGGGCGGTGGATGTCCGGCCATTGAAGGCGGGCGGTCCATATACGCTGACTGTTTCTACAGAAAAACGGAAACTGGTCTATGAAAATGTGTTGGCGGGAGAAGTGTGGCTCTGTTCCGGACAATCGAATATGGAGTTTTATCTGAATTGGAGTGCGACTGCCGCACAAGATGTTCCTCAAGCTGCAAATAGCAATATCCGTTTATATGATATGAAAGCCCGTTGGCGTACGGATGCGGTGGAGTGGGATGCTTCGGTACTCGATTCATTGAATCATCTGCAATATTATAAGGATACACGGTGGACAGTTTGTTCGCCTGAAACAGCCGGTAATTTCTCGGCGGTGGCTTACTATTTCGGAAAGAAATTGCAGGATAGTTTGCAAGTCCCTGTAGGACTGATTTGCAATGCCATTGGCGGATCTCCTACTGAAGCATGGATAGACCGTAGTACATTGGAATATCGTTTCCCGGCTATCTTACGTAATTGGATGCAGAATGATTTTATCCAAGACTGGGTGCGTGGGCGTGCTGCCTTGAATGTAAAGCAGTCTTCCAATAAATTGCAACGCCATCCTTATGAGCCTTGTTATTTGTATGAATCGGGTATCCGTCCTTTGGAACAGTTTCCGGTCAAAGGCTTTATTTGGTATCAGGGTGAGTCTAATGCCCATAATCGGGAGGCTCATGAAAGGTTGTTCGGATTGTTGGTGGAAAGTTGGCGCAAGAATTGGGGGGATGCGGAACTTCCATTCTATTTTGTCCAATTGTCCAGTATAGACCGTCCGTCATGGACTTGGTTCCGTGATAGCCAGCGTCGTTTGATGGCGGAGATTCCTCATACCGGTATGGCTGTCAGTTCAGATAGGGGAGACTCATTGGACGTACATCCCAAACAGAAAAGAGAAGTCGGTGAACGGTTGGCTGCATGGGCTTTGAATAAAACATACGGATATAAAAATGTCATTCCTTCGGGACCGCTTTATAAATCGGTCGTATTTAGTGGAGGTGCGGCTTATATTTCTTTTGATTATGCGGAGGGGTTGTCCACTTCGGATGGGAAACCGCTTCGTACATTCGAAGTGGCAGGTGATGATGGATTATTTTATCCGGCACAGGCTGTTGTTGAAAACGGTAAAATAAAAGTATGGAGTGACAAGGTGAAAGAGCCGGAAACGGTTCGTTACGGATGGCAGCCATTTACCCGTGCCAATCTGGTAAATGGCGCCGGTTTGCCTGCATCCACATTCCGGGCTGAATAGTATATAAATTAATAAAGATAGGTAAGATGAAGAAAACATTAAAAGTTTTGATGATGTTAGGATGCTTTCCGATGATGCTCAGTGCAAAGGAGTATAAGAAGTCAGAGAGTCTGAGTCTTGATAAGGGATGGGAGTTCGCCCAGGTCGGCCGGAATGAATGGTTGCCGGCTACGGTGCCCGGAACGGTGCATCAGGATTTGATTTCTCATAATAAGCTGCCCAATCCATTTTATGGGATGAATGAGCAAAAAGTGCAGTGGGTAGAGAATGAGGACTGGGTCTATAAAACTACTTTTAATGTGACGGATGAGCAACTCTCGCGGGATGCTGCCTTGTTGATTTTGGAAGGGTTGGATACGTATGCGGATATTTACCTGAACGGCTCTTTGTTGGAACGTACGGACAATATGTTTGTCGGCTATACTCTTCCGGTAAAAGAGGTGTTGCGGAAGGGAGAAAACCATTTGCAGATTCTGTTTCATTCACCTGTCAAGCAAACTTTACCCCAATGGGAAACCAATGGTTTTGATTATCCTGCTGATAATGATCATAGTGATAAGCGGGTTAGTATCTATAGCCGTAAAGCGCCTTACAGTTATGGCTGGGATTGGGGAATCCGCTTGGTAACCAGTGGTATCTGGCGGCCTGTGACACTGACTTTCTATGATGTGGCACGCATTGATGATTACTATGTACGTCAGGCTTCGGTAACAAAAGATCTGGCGAAAGTTGAAAACCGCCTGACTGTAAACAGTGTTTCTGCAACTCCTCAGAAAGCGGAAGTAACCGTTGCTTATTCTTATAAGGAGGGTGAAAAGGTAACCGAACAGAAAGAGGTGACATTGCAGCCGGGAACAAACCATATTCTTCTTCCCATAGAGATACGGCAGCCTCATTTATGGATGCCTAATGGTTGGGGGGAACCTGCATTGTATGACTTTGAAGCCGTAATAAAGGTGGATGGTAAAGTGATAGCTTCTCAAAAAGAGCGTATCGGACTCCGTACAATAAAGGTGGTGAAAGAAAAAGACGATCAGGGAGAATCCTTCTATTTTGTAGTCAATGGTGAACCTATGTTTGCCAAAGGCGCGAATTTTATCCCGGATGATGCTTTGCTGCCTAACATTACTGAAGAACGTTACCGCCAGTTGTTCAAGGATGTGAAAGATGCCAATATGAATATGATTCGTGTATGGGGTGGAGGAATTTATGAGGATGATGCTTTTTACCAGGCGGCGGACGAGAATGGAATTTTAGTTTGGCAGGATTTTATTTTTGCCTGCACTACTTATCCGTCCGATCCTGCTTTTATGAAACGGGTAGAGGCCGAGGCGGAATATAATATCAAGCGTTTACGGAACCATGCCAGTCTGGCTATGTGGTGTGGAAACAATGAAATTTATGAAGGTATGCGCTACTGGGGATGGGATAAGAAATACACTGATCCCGGTATTATGGAAGGAATGAAGCAGGGCTATGACAAACTTTTCCGTGAGTTGTTGCCTCGTAAAGTAGCTGAACTTGATCCGGACCGTTTCTATATGCATGGTTCTCCGTACGAGGCCAATTGGGGACGTCCCGAAAGTTGGAAGATTGCCGACAGCCATAATTGGGGTATCTGGTATGGTCAGAAACCGTTTGAAAGTCTGGATACGGAAATTCCGCGTTTTATGAGTGAGTTTGGTTTTCAGGCATTTCCTGAAATGAAGACGATTGCTACTTTTGCCTCACCGGAAGATTATGCATTGGAATCGGAGGTGATGAATGCTCATCAAAAAGCCACTATCGGTAATTTCCTCATCAAGAAGACTATGGGACTGTATTATAAAGTGCCTGAAGATTTCGATCAGTTGGTTTATATGGGTTTGGTTTTGCAGGGGGTAGGAGTGCGCCAGGGTTTGGAAGCCCATCGTCGTAACCGTCCCTATTGTATGGGAACTTTATATTGGCAGTTGAATGACAGCTGGCCGGTCGTTTCCTGGTCTAGCATTGATTATTATGGCAATTGGAAAGCGTTGCATTATCAGGCAAAAAGAGCTTTTGCTCCGGTATTGGTAGATGCTGTCAAGGAAGGGGAGGATTTGAATATTTATGTTATGTCGGACAAGTTGGAAGCGGATAAAGAGGTGACTTTATTGTTGCGTGTGATGGATTTTAATGGAAAGGTTCTGACTAAAAAGAGTATCAAGGGCGAGGTTCCGGCCAATGCTTCCACCTTATATTATAAGGAACCTTATGCGGGTATGACAACAAGTCCTCAAAATACTTTTCTTCTAATGACATTAAAAAATAAGAAAGGTGAGGTTTTATCCGAAGAAATTTATTACTTTAACCACGCAAAAGATCAGGAGCTTCCGAAGACCGAGATCCGCTATAAAGTGAAGCCGATGGATGGAAAATATGAAGTGACTCTGTCTGCCAGACAGCTGGCCAGGGATGTGTTCATAGAGATTCCTGTTCAGGGTGCGAGATTTACTGACAACTTCTTTGACTTGTTGCCGGGACAGACAAAGAAAGTGATTATTACTTCAGATAAACTGAAGAAGAATGAAAAGGTTGATATAACTATTAAGCAATTAAGTGATACTAACTAATCAATTAATATCTATTATGAAAACTTTAATGGGCCTTGCAGGGCTGACAATGGCAGGTTTTATGCTTTTATCCTGTAACACAGAAGTGAAAGAAGCAAATTATCAGATAATTCCGTTACCGCAGGAAATTTCGGTAATGGATCAGGATGCTCCGTTTATTTTGTCAAATGGAACTAAGATAATGTATCCGGAAGGCAATGAAAAAATGCAAAAGAACGCTGAATTTTTGGCAAGTTATATCAAAGATCTTACCGGAAAGTCATTGGCTGTACAAGCCGGCACAGACGGCAAAGGAATAATCCTGCAATTAGGTGGAAATGCTGAAAATCCTGAAGGATACCAGTTAAAGGTAACCAGCGACCAAGTGGTTATTTCAGGACCTACGGAAGCCGGAGTATTTTATGGCATCCAGACGTTGCGTAAATCTATTCCGGTAGCACAAGGAGTGGATATCGCTTTACCGGCGGTTGAAATCAATGACTATCCTCGTTTCTCTTATCGTGGTGCAATGTTGGATGTGTCACGTCATTTTTTCCCGGTAGATTCTGTAAAGCGTTTTATTGATATGCTGGCTTTGCACAACATCAACCGTTTCCACTGGCATTTGTCTGAAGACCAGGGATGGAGAATCGAAATCAAGAGTCGTCCTGAACTGACTGAAATAGGTTCTAAAAGAGCGGAAACGGTTATCGGACATAACTCGGGAAAATATGATGGCAAGCCTTATGGTGGATTCTTCACACAGGAAGAAGCAAAAGAAATTGTAGCTTATGCTGCCGAACGTCATATTACGGTTATACCGGAAATTGATATGCCGGGACACATGCAGGCTGCTTTGGCTGCATATCCTAACTTGGGCTGTACTGGTGGTCCGTACGAAGTATGGAAAATCTGGGGGGTATCAGAAGATGTGCTTTGCGCAGGAAATGATGAAACCTTGAAATTCATTGAAGATGTATTAGGGGAAATTATTCAGATTTTCCCGTCAGAATATATTCATGTAGGTGGTGACGAATGTCCTAAGGTACGTTGGGCAAAATGTCCAAAGTGCCAGGCTCGTATCAAGGCTTTAGGTCTTAAGTCTGACAAGAATCATACTGCCGAGGAAAGATTGCAGAGTTTCATTATCAATCATGCAGAGAAGTTCCTGAACGGACACGGACGTCAGATTATCGGTTGGGATGAAATTCTGGAAGGCGGATTGGCTCCCAATGCCACTGTAATGTCATGGCGTGGTGTTGCCGGAGGTATTGAAGCCGCAAAACAGAAACATGATGTAATTATGACTCCTAATACTTATTTGTATTTCGACTATTACCAAACCAAGGATATTGCTAATGAACCTGAGGCTATTGGTGGATATGTACCCGTTGAAACAGTATATAACTATGAGCCGATGCCGGCTGATCTGACTCCGGAAGAGCAGAAATACATCATTGGCGTACAGGCCAACTTATGGACTGAATACATTCCTACCTACAGTCAGGTAGAATATATGGAATTACCCCGTATGGCTGCTTTGTCTGAAATTCAGTGGACCATGCCGGAAAAGAAAAACTATGAAGGTTTCTTGAAGCGTTTGCCTCAGTTGGTAGATATTTATGATGTTTATAAATATAATTATGCCAAGCATGTCTTTGATGTAAATGCTGTATTTACTCCTAATCCGAAAGATGGTACGCTGGATGTTACTTTGTCTACTATTGATAATAGTCCTATCTATTACACTTTGGATGGAACGGAACCTTCCGCTGCTTCCCAGTTGTATACGGAAACATTGAAATTGAAACAGAATTGTACTTTTAAAGCGATTACTGTACGTCCTGCAGGAAATAGCCGCGTGGTTACAGAGGAAATTGCTTTTAACAAGGCTAGTATGAAACCTGTCACTATGTTGCAACCGGTAAACAAGCAATATGAATTCAAAGGCGCTCCCACTTTGGTGGACGGATTGAAAGGTAACGGTAACTATAAGACGGGCCGTTGGATTGCTTTCTATAAAAATGATATGGAAGCAGTTATTGATATGCAGCAGCCGACAGAAATCAGCAGCGCTTCTATTTCTACTTGTGTGGAAAAAGGTGACTGGGTGTTTGATGCCCGTGCTTTTTCTGTAGCTGTATCCGAAGACGGAAAGAACTTTAAGGAAATTGCTTCAGAAAAATATCCGGCAATGAAGCAGGATGACAAGAATGGAGTGTTCAACCATACGTTGACTTTCGATCCGGTGACTGCCCGTTATGTGAAAGTGACCGCTTTAGCGGAACATAGCATTCCTGCTTGGCACGGTGGCAAAGGAAATCCGGCTTTCTTGTTTGTTGATGAAATTTCATTAAATTGATAGTTATATTCAAATAATGACTGTGTGCCAAAAGTGTGATAGAGTACCGTTGGGCGTGAGGTGGAATGCCTCCGTCCATATGCGTAAGGAATGCTGTGTTTGCGTTGGTGCAATCCGTTTCTGGGGCAAGCGGGATGGCTGATTTGCTTTTGGCACACTTTTTATTATTTGCTTCACCATGAAAACATGATCAGAAAAATAATATATGGCGTTTATGCGATACTGGGCATGATGACAATGGCTGCTTGTAGCGGTCAATCGGATGCTTCTGAAATATCTCTTGAGAAAATGCATGGGTTCCCTACAGGGAATACCGGTTTTCTTAAGGGAGTTTCTGCATTATATGCGGGAGTGATTGAAGGAAATTTGCTGATAGCCGGAGGTTGTAATTTCCCTGATATACCGGTAGCCGATGGAGGAAAAAAAGCTTATTATCGGGATATATATATCGCCCCTTTGTCAAATGATACGGCTTTTGAGTGGAAGAAAATAGGCCAACTGCCTCAGGCAGCAGCTTATGGAGTCACTATTTCTACTGAAAAAGGGTTAATTTGTGTTGGAGGGACTACGGCAACACACAGCTTGTCTGATGTTTTTCTTTTATCTTTGCAAAAAGACACCTTGAAAAGAGAAACTTTGCCCTCTTTGCCTGTAACTATGGATAATATGGCAGGTGCATTAGTAGGACATTCACTATATATTGTCGGTGGAAATGTAAATGGCATTCCATCCTCGGCCATGTACATGCTTGATCTGTCGGATTTGTCTGGAGGATGGAAAAGAGAAACAGATATTCCGGGTGAACCCAGAGTACAACCTGTTTGCGTGGCACAAGATGGAAAACTTTATGTGTGGGGGGGATTTGCCCCGGCTGTTGAAGGGCATCAGGCTTCTTTGTCGGTAGATGGATATATGTATTCTCCGGAAACGAAAGAATGGTCATCGGTTGCCACCCCGTATGATGCGGAAGGTAATGAGATCTCTTTAGGTGGTGGAATGGGAACCTCTTTTGGCGAGGGTATGATATTGTGTGCCGGAGGAGTTGATAAGGATATATTCTTAAAAGCTCTGCAAGGTATTTATGCGGGAAAAGAATATTTGTCACATCCTGTAGAGTGGTATCGGTTTAATAGAAACCTGCTGCTCTATCATCCGCAGACGGATAAATGGACTACATTAGGCGAATATGAGCAAGGTGCGCGTGCCGGAGCTGTAATAGTTTCGCAGGACGGATTTCATTACATTATTAATGGAGAATTGAAACCGGGCATTCGTACTAATGAAATTAATAGAATTAAAGAAAAGAGAAGATGAGAAGATTGATTATATTGGCGGAAGTTGCATTGGGCTTGCTGTTTGCAAGTTGCACGAAAGAAGAGCAACGCACACTTTCTGTTATTCCCGCACCATTAAAGGTGGAATTACAGCAGGAAGTGTTTTCATTGAATTCGGAAACAGGGTTATATATAGATGCGTCTGAGGGGGACAAGAAGATTTTGGAAGATTATCTGGTGGCTTCTTCCATGAATTTGAAACCGGTAATAGCAGAAGAGGGACATAATGTTGTCTTGAAACAAGTGGCGGAACTGCCGGAGGTAAATCTTCCGAGGGATATGTTCTGACGGTAACTCCTGATCAGGTACTTATTCGTGCAACTTCCGGGGCAGGATTGTTCTATGGAGTTCAGACTATGCTGCAAATGGTTGATGAAAAAGGATTGCCGGCAGGAGTCATTACAGATGAACCCCGTTTTGCTTATCGTGGCTTTATGATGGATGTTTCCCGTCATTTCTTCGATAAGGAATTTATAAAAAAGCAGATGGATGCTTTGGCATATTATAAATTGAACCGTCTGCATCTGCATCTTACTGACGCTGCGGGCTGGCGTCTTGAAATAAAAAAATATCCCCGTCTGACAGAATTTGCGGCATGGCGTGAGTTTCCTACCTGGAAAGAATGGTGGAATAACGGACGACGGTATGAAGAAAAAGGCAGTAAAGATGCTCACGGAGGTTATTATACTCAAGATGATATCCGTGAACTGGTGGCATACGCTCAGGAACGTTTTATTACAGTTATTCCTGAGATAGAGATGCCTGCGCATTCGGAAGAAGTACTGACTGCTTATCCCGAGTTGTCTTGTACACACGAACCTTACAAACAAGCCGATTTCTGTGTCGGTAATGAAAAGACTTTCGAGTTTCTGGAAAATGTGCTGACAGAGGTAATGGAACTTTTCCCGTCCGAATATATTCATATAGGAGGGGATGAGGCAGGTAAAGCCTCATGGCCCACTTGCAAACTGTGCCAGGCACGTATGAAAAAGAAGGCTTGAAAGATGTGAACGAGTTACAGAGTTATCTGATTCATCGTATTGAGGTCTTTTTGAATGCCCACGGACGTAAATTATTGGGTTGGGATGAAATATTGGAAGGTGGTTTGGCACCTAATGCCACTGTCATGTCATGGCGTGGCACGGAAGGAGGAATGAAAGCGGTTGATTCCGGCCACATGGCTATTATGAGTCCGGGTGAGTTCTGCTATTTTGATTCTTATCAGGATGCTCCTGATTCCCAGCCGGAAGCAATAGGAGGTTATCTGCCTTTGTCCAAAGTTTATTCATTTAATCCTGTACCCGATACTTTGAGTGCGGATAAAGTCCAGTTGGTGTATGGAGTACAAGCTAATTTATTCACAGAATATATTCCGACTCCGGAACATGCGGAAATGATGATTTATCCTCGTATTCTTGCCTTGGCGGAAGTTGCTTGGAGTGCCCCTTCTGTGAAGAACTATGATGATTTTCATGTTCGTGCATTGAAAGAGGTAGAGGCATTGAAAGGTGAAGGATACCATCCTTTTGAATTGAAAAATGAGATAGGAAATCGTCCGGGAGCGGATCAGCCCGTACAGCATTTGGCAGTAGGTAAGAAAGTGGCTTACGGACCGGATGCCGCTTATTATCCCGGCTATTCGGCCGGTGGTGACAGTGCCTTGGTAGATGGTGTGATCGGAGGCTGGACTTATGGTGACAGGCGTTGGCAAGGTTTTATAGACAAGAAAAGAATGGATGTGACCATTGATATGGAAAAAGAAACAGAAATTCATTCTGTTGGAGCAGACTTTATGCAGGTGTGTGGACCTGAAGTCTTTATGCCTTCAGAAGTGATCATTTCCGTTTCCAATGATGGTAAGGAGTTTACGGAACTGAAGCGCATGGAGCATAAAGTAGTGAAGGATGACAAAGTGACTTTCATCAACTTTGGTTGGGAAGGAAATGCCAAAGCACGTTACATACGTTATCAAGCATCTTCGGGCGAATTCGGAGGTTTCTTGTTTACAGATGAAATTGTAGTGAAATAATAGAACTTATATAAACAACAAATAGCATGAAGAAACAAATTTTGTTATCGGCTGTTCTGGCTTGTATCTCAGTTTTTTCTGCGGCAGCACAGAAAGAGCCGGTAGATTATGTAAACCCTTTTGTGGGTACTACTAATTACGGTACGACAAACCCCGGAGCATTAACCCCTCATGGAATGATGTCGGTGACTCCTTTCAATGTGATGGGGGTTCCCGAAGGGGATAAGGATAAAGACAAGCAATGGTGGTCCACTCCATACGAATTCAATAATAAATATCTTACCGGCTTTGCGCACGTTAATCTTAGCGGGGTAGGCTGTCCGGAATTGGGATCATTGTTATTAATGCCTACCACCGGCAAACTGGATGTGGATTATCATAATTATGGAAGCTTCTATCAAGGTGAAACTGCAAATCCGGGTTATTATACCAATATACTGGATAAATACAATGTGAAATGTGAACTGACTGCCACTCCACGTACCAGTATGGCACGCTTTACTTTTCCTGCCGGACAAAGCAATATCTTGTTGAATCTGGGAGAGGGATTGACCAATGAGAGTGGTGCTACCGTTCGTTTTGTAAACGACCGTGAGATTGAAGGTACCAAATTGTTGGGAACTTTCTGTTATAATCCTCAGGCGGTATTTCCTATCTATTTTGTAATGCGTATCAACAAAGTACCGGCAAAACGCGGTTATTGGAAAATGATGCGTCCGATGGGTGTGGAGGCGCAATGGGATGATACGGCCGGTAAATACAAACTCTATACTGCTTATACAAAAGAAATAAGCGGAGATGATATAGGAGTGTGGTTTACTTACGATACCACAGCGGAAGAAGTGATTGAAGTCAGTATGGGCGTGTCTTTTGTCAGCATAGAGAATGCCCGTTTGAATCTGGAAAAAGAACAGCCTTTCGGTACAACATTCGACAAACTGCGTGCGGAAGCCCGTAAGAAATGGAACGATGATCTTTCCCGTATCAAAGTGGAAGGTGGAACGGAAGAGCAAAAAGGAGTATTCTATACCGCTATGTATCACACGATGGTTCATCCGAATATTTTGCAGGATGTAAGCGGACAATATCCACAAATGGAGGGAGATAAGATTTTGACCACCAACCGTAACCGTTACACGGTATTCTCATTGTGGGATACTTATCGTAACTATCACCAGTTGATGACTTTGGTATATCCGGAGCGTCAGATGGATATGATTCACACCATGATGGGCATGTACAAGGAACACGGATGGTTCCCGAAATGGGAATTGTATGGTCGTGAAACATTGACGATGGAAGGTGACCCTTCTATTCCTGTTCTGGTAGACAGTTGGATGAAGGGATTGCAAGACTTTGACATTGACGAAGCTTATAAGGGAATGTATAAGTCGGCCACTACTCCGGGCAAGGATAATCTGATGCGTCCGGATAATGACGATTATATGTCCAAAGGGTATGTGCCGATGGAAAGTCAGTATGATAATTCGGTTTCTCATGCTTTGGAATACTATGTTGCCGACTATGCACTTTCTACCTTGGCGGAGGCTTTAGGTAAGAAAGAAGATGCGAAATTGTTCCGCAAACGTTCTATGGGCTATAAAAATTATTATAGCAAGGATTTCGGAACCTTGCGTCCGATAACTAAAGAAGGCAAATTCTATGAACCGTTTGATCCGAAAGAAGGAGCTAATTTTGCACCTAGTCCCGGTTTCCATGAAGGTAATGCATGGAATTACACTTTCTTTGTGCCTCATGATATCAATGGCTTGGTAAAGCTGATGGGGGGTCGACAAGAAATTTGTTGATAAATTGCAAAGCGTGTTTGATGAAGGGAATTATGATCCGGCCAATGAACCCGATATAGCCTATCCTTACCTGTTCAGTCGTTTCAAAGGTGAAGAATGGCGTACACAGAAATTGGTGAAGGAATTGCTGGCTAAGTATTTCACAACTAAGCCGGATGGAATTCCCGGTAATGATGATACGGGTACGATGTCTGCATGGGCTATATTCAGTATGATGGGATTCTATCCGGATTGTCCGGGTGTGCCCGAATATACATTGACCACTCCTACTTTTGATAAAGTGACCGTTCAGCTTGATCCTAAATATTGGGGCAAGAAAGAATTGGTTATCAAGAAAGAAGGACAAGGGGATTATATAAAGGAAATCAGACTGGGCAATAAGAAGATTAATAAATATTTGATTTCGCATGATGATTTGATCAAGGCAGGTGAAATTACTTTTATAGTAACAGAAAATCCTAATAAGAAATAACTATGAATACGAAACGAATTTTGTGTGCTGCGTTAGGAGCTGTTTGTTATTTTGCTTTTTTGCAAGCGCAGGTACGTACAGAGCAGACTTTCGAAAAAGGGTGGAAATTTACGCGTGAAGATAATGCGGAATTTGCCAATTCCGGTTATAATGACAGTAAATGGCAGAACGTCACCGTTCCTCATGATTGGGCGATTTATGGTCCGTTCAGTATCAATAATGACAAGCAGGAAATGGCTATTACTCAAGATGGACAGACCGAGGCGATGGAACATGCCGGACGTACCGGAGGTCTTCCGTTTGTAGGAACCGGATGGTATCGCCTGAACTTTGATGCTCCCGGTTTTGAGAAAGGCAAGAAAGCGACTTTGATATTTGATGGAGCAATGAGCCATGCCCGTGTTTATGTGAACGGGCAGGAGGCCGGTTATTGGCCCTACGGTTATAATTCTTTTTATGTGGATGCGACCCCTTATCTGAAACCGGGTGAGAGGAACGAGCTGGCAGTCCGTTTGGAAAACGAGCCTGAATCATCACGTTGGTATCCGGGGGCCGGATTGTACCGCAATGTTCATCTGGTAATCAATGAAGATGCGCATATTCCGACATGGGGGACGTATGCTACCACTCCCGTGGTGACAGACAAATATGCAAAAGTGTCTTTGAAAACTTCTTTGGTTAGCCCTGAAGGAGCTAATAAGGATAATTACCGTATTGTGACGCAGATTAAGGATAAAAACGGCAAAGTGGTTGCTACCGGGGAAAACAAGTTGAGTGTTTTTGATAATGCTTTGTTTGAACAGGAGTTTGCAGTGGCTAATCCTGAGTTGTGGAGTCCTGATACTCCGGTTCTTTATACAGCTGAATCCAAAGTATATGAAGGGAATACCTTGAAAGACGAATATACCACCCGCTTTGGTATCCGTACTTTGGAGATTGTCCCCGGCAAGGGCTTTTTCCTGAATGGAAAGCTGACCAAATTCAAAGGGGTATGTAACCATCATGACTTGGGTCCGTTAGGCGGTGCTGTAAATGATGCCGCTATACGTCGTCAGATTCGTATTCTGAAAGATATGGGTTGTAATGCCATCCGTACTTCTCATAATATGCCGGCACCCGAATTGGTGGAGGCTTGTGATGAAATGGGTATGATGCTGATGGTGGAGTCTTTCGACGAGTGGAAATCGGCAAAGATGGCCAACGGTTATCATAAAATATTTGATGAATGGGTGGAGAAGGATCTGACTAATCTGATCCGTCATTACCGTAACAATCCGAGTATTGTTATGTGGTGCATCGGTAACGAAGTACCCGACCAGTGGAATGGCAATAACGGACCAAAGCTTTCGCGTATGTTACAGGATATCTGTCATCGTGAAGATCCTACCCGTCCTGTAACACAAGGTATGGATGCGCCTGATGCTGTAGTAAATAATAATATGGCTGCTGTGATGGATGTGGCCGGTTTCAATTACCGCCCTCATAAATATCCAGAAAACTATAAGAAATTGCCTCAGCAGATTATTCTAGGTAGTGAAACAGCTTCTACAGTAAGTTCGCGTGGCGTCTATAAATTCCCTGTTGTCCGTCAGGCTATGAAGAAATATGACGATCATCAGTCTTCTTCTTACGATGTGGAACATTGTGGTTGGTCCAATTTGCCGGAGGATGACTGGATTTGGCATGAGGATAACGCATGGGGTATCGGAGAATTTGTATGGACGGGCTTCGATTATTTGGGCGAACCGACTCCTTATTATACTGATTGGCCCAGCCATTCTTCTTTGTTCGGTATCATCGACCTGGCCGGATTGCCCAAAGACCGTTACTATCTGTACCGCAGTCATTGGAACAAAGATGAAGAAACGCTGCATATCCTTCCTCATTGGACATGGCCGGGACGTGAAGGAGAAGTGACTCCTATCTTTGTTTATACAAATTATCCGTCGGCAGAAGTGTTTATCAATGGCAAGAGTCAGGGTAAGCGTACCAAAGATTTGACTGTAACGGCTGAAAATAGTGCGGATTCTGCTTCCATAGCAGATTTCAAACGCCAGAAACGCTACCGTTTGATGTGGATGGATACAAAGTATGAGCCGGGAACCGTAAAAGTGGTTGCCTATAATGATAAGGGGGAAGCTGTGGCCGAAAAGGAAATCCATACGGCAGGCAAGCCCGACCATATAGAACTGGTTACAGATCGCAATGAAATAAAGGCTGATGGCAAGGATTTGTCATTTGTCACAGTAAGAGTGGTGGACAAAGAGGGTAATCTTTGTCCCGATGCGCAGCATCTCATCAAGTATTCTGTAAAAGGTGCGGGAACCTATCGTGCCGGTGCAAACGGAGATCCCACTTCATTGGAACTTTTCCATGTTCCGCAGATGAAAGTGTTTAACGGAATGATGACTGCTGTTGTGCAAAGTACTGATAAACCGGGAGAAATCATATTGACCGCAACAGGTAAAGGACTTAAATCAGGTAGGCTAGTTTTAATGAGTAAGTAAAAAGATTTGTTTCAATTTCCACTATCTGTGCCCCGCTTGATTTTATTAAGCGGGGCTTATTTATTAAAAAAAGTTGGAAAATAATTGGGGAAATCTGTTTTAGAAAGTGAAAAAGTTGCTATTTTTGTTGGCAAATTTAATATGCCAATTAAAAATTCTAACTTATCATAGTATCATGTTGACCCAAATCATTAACGCAAAGATTCTTACCCCACAGGGCTGGTTGAAGGACGGATCTGTCCTTATGCGCGACAATAAGATTTTAGAAGTTACCAATTGTGATTTAGCTGTTATCGGAGCCGAGCTGATTGACGCTAAAGGTATGTATGTTGTTCCCGGTGGTGTGGAAATCCATTGTCATGGTGGTGGTGGCGGTGATTTTATGGAAGGTACGGAAGAGGCTTTCCGTACAGCCATTAATGCTCACATGAAACATGGTACTACCAGTATTTTCCCAACGTTGTCTTCTTCTACCGTACCGATGATTGAGGCAGCTGCCGAAACTTGTACCAGGTTGATGGCGGAACCGGACAGTCCGGTACTTGGTCTTCATCTTGAAGGGCATTACCTTAATATGAAGATGGCAGGCGGTCAGATGCCTGAAAACATAAAAGACCCGGATCCGAAGGAATATATTCCTATTGTAGAGAAGTGGGGCTGTATCAAGCGTTGGGATGCTGCACCCGAATTGCCGGGTGCCATGCAGTTTGGTAAGTATATCACAGGAAAAGGCATCTTGGCTTCTGTGGCACATACACAGGCCGAATATGAAGATATCCGTGCAGCCTGGGAGTCCGGTTATTCTCATGCTACACATTTCTATAATGCGATGCCGGGCTTCCATAAGCGCCGTGAGTATAAATATGAAGGTACAGTAGAAAGTATCTATCTGATAGACGATATGACAGTGGAAGTGGTAGCCGATGGTATTCATGTTCCTCCTACTATCTTGCGCCTGATATATAAGATTAAGGGTGTGGAACGTGCTTGTGTTATTACCGATGCTTTGGCATGTGCCGCCAGTGAAAGCAATGTAGCTTTTGACCCTCGTGTCATCATTGAGGATGGTGTGTGCAAACTGGCCGACCGTTCTGCTTTGGCAGGCAGTGTGGCTACCATGGACCGTTTGATCCGTACCTTGGTGCAAAAGGCAGAAATCCCATTGGAAGATGCTGTCCGTATGGCTTCGGAAACTCCGTCCAGGATTATGGGAGTATATGACCGCAAGGGCTCACTTCAGAAAGGCAAAGATGCCGATATCTTGATTCTTGACCAGGACTTGAATATCCGTGCCGTATGGGCAATGGGCAAGCTGGTCGAAGGAACTTGTACTTTGTAAGAACCGGCTGAATAAGAACGGAAACAGGACTTTATAAAATCTCCTTTCACACCAAACGGATTATAATTCTATTGATTTACAATTTGTTATGGTGAAAGGAGATTTTCTTTAATTATAAAAACAATGCATTATGAACAAATATTTCTTTAGGTTTTCATTCTATTTTTTCATGGTAGTTCAGTGGTAAAACCACTGTTATATTTGTTTCATCATGATAGATGAATCAGCTTTTAGTATTGCATAATATATCCTCTTCTATCTCTTCTGTTGTTTCTTCATGGTATTCTTTGTAAATACCCCCTTCGTTCAGATAGTGGATAATATCACATATTTCCCTTAGCGAGGCAATGAGATGTGAGGAAATTATCACCGTCTTTTCTTTTGCTTTCAGTTGCCGGATGAGTCTTTTCATCAGGATACATCCCTTCAAGTCCACCCCATTGAACGGCTCGTCAAGAATAAATACGTCATTGTCTTGCAACAATAATGCCATAAATCCCAGTTTCTTTTTCATTCCGGTAGAATATTCGGCAGCATACCTGTCAAGGGGCAGTTGGAAAATTTCATTTAAATGTTGAATGGTGGGTGTATTGACCGGCAGACCTTTGGCCTTCATACAGAATTCCAAGTGTTCAAGACCCGTGATTTGGGAATAAAAGAAGTTGGATGCAGACAGATAACCTGTTTTTAAAGTTTTGCTTTTGGTTATGCTTCCGGTATAATCATAGATTCCCATTATACAATTGAATAAAGTAGTCTTTCCGGCTCCATTCTCGCCCACCAAGCCATATATTTTTCCAGGGTGATACTCCAAATGAATGCCGTTTAATACTTTGACCTTACCGAAACTTTTATGTAAATCATTCACTTCTATCATAATAATCTTTTTAAGCGTTTGTGCGCATGGCAGGTCAGCAATGCTGTAAGTGCTATGCCGGGTATTAAAATAATTGGAACAAAAAGAGAGCCTAAATAAAAAGGCATTAATATACTTAATTGCACAATAAACAGCAATAGGGGGGATGGGATGATATGGCGCAACATACCGATACCAATGGCATAAATTAAGGTGGCAGTATAATAAGATAAGAAAAAGAGGATTTCATCTTGGTCATAGGTAGACGCTATAAGCGTTAAGCTGAAAGGAATGGAGGTGATGAAAACATTCCATGCTATGCTTTTTAGTTGGAAAAGGCATAAAGTCTTGAAATTTTTGAAATGAAGAAGATATCTGTTGTCCATTGTTTGCAGATAGCCTGATGCCTGTACCAATCCCCATAGTATGAGACATACTTTGTTTATTTTTATATTTCCGTGTACGGTTCCTGCGGTTGCAAAAAGAAAGAGTAGGATATAGACCCAGAAAGATTGGCGGAACATTCGTATATATTCATAACTTCCTTTGTAAAGAAAAGGAAGACGGACAGGTTTGTGTTCCAGTTTTATTTTTTTCAGGCAAGGTAATAAGGCGGCGAACAGCCATAAGCCGATAGCGTCGGTAAATTGTCCTTTTATTATTTCTATTCCGGCAAAAGGTAATGCGATCAAGGTGTATTCTTTTATCAGGAACACAGAAAGATGAGGTGTTAAAGTGCGTAAAAACTCTTTGTCTTTCCGGACATTATGATAACCGGCTAATAAGAGAACGCATACCACAGGAATAGCGAAACGGTTTTCTGCCAAGAACAATATCATGATGGCAGCCACCGTTAAGATGGTAAGGAAGACTATTCTGAAGATACCCAATTCTATAACTATTCTTCCAAAATTTTTCAGACGAAGCAGCAGATACAGTTGAAACATAAAGTGCTTTTTATTCTGATTGAGGGTACAAAGGAATAAAATATCCGGATAAGTACCCTCACTGTAGAGTGAAAATTTATTCTTTATGCTTCTTTTTCAGTTCCATCAATTCTTTATTGACGTGTGTCAATTCTTTAATTCTGTCCGATACATGATGGAAGAGGAAGTAGTCTGTCAGTACACCTGCTAAGATTAAACCAAACATTGTTATCATGAGCCACCACAGGTGGCGGTAGGTGTAAAGGAATATGCATATAAAAGGAGTTACCAGCAAATATCCGATGATATAACTCCAATTGATAAGCATTTTATATCGGAGTATATTCTTTATTTGCATTTCAAGGTTTGTTTCTTTTTTTATTTTAGTCAATAAAATAACTCCTGCAAAGTTGACTGTAAGAGCATATAGCAGAAGTCCGAATATTGCCGGCCAAAACACTAATTTACCGTTCAAATGAATAAAATCAACGAACATTAGAATCGTTACTCCTAACATAAATATAGAAGCTATTTTGTCCATCCTCAGCATTCTTTGCAGGCAACTTTCTTTTTGCCGTGACAACATCTCTATAATCTGTTGCTGATGAACCAGTTCATTCTGGCTGACCCGTTCATTCAACTCTTTCCATGCTTTTTGCAATTCTTCAAGTTCCATATAATTGTATGATTACAAGTTCGACATATTTTTTAATTTCTCTTTTATACGGTGCAGTTTTATCGCGACATTATTGCGGTTCGTTCCGGTGATTTCGGCTATTTCATCGTATGATTTCTCGTCCAGCCAGAGCAGGATAAACATACGGTCCACCTTGTTCAGTCGTTTGATGAGTGAATACATTTCTTTCAGCAGTTCGTTGTGTTCACAATCTTCCAGAATATCTACCTGCTGTTCCAAAGGTACATAGTCATACTTCTTTTTCTTTCGGAAGTCCGAGATACACGTGTTCAGGGATATGCGGTAAACCCATGTGACAAACGAACTTTCCCCCCGGAAGTTTTTGTATGACTTCCATATATTGAATACAGACTCTTGAAAAAGGTCGTTCACATCGTCCTTGTTGTCTGCATACATGAAGCATACCTTGTAAATGATGTGCTTGTATTGCACTAGCTTGTCGGCAAATTCCTGTTCTATACTCATCAGCTTTCAAAGGTGTTTTTATTAGGTTAGTCGGTGAAAAGAAGAGAAAGTTACACCTTTGTGCTAAAAAGTCTTTGTATTGAAAGTAGGTATTACAGGTCTGTTCTTTCAAATGCAATGATTTGTAATTTTCTTGATGTAGCAGGCTGGATTACTTTTTGCGGACGTTAAAGCATTTGTCGAAAAAGTCTTTTTTATTTTTCCCGTAAAAACTACTGTCCGGTCCTTTCCATGTCTTGGGAAATATCTTTTTAGTGAGTTCCACCTCTTCTTCAAGAATCGCAATATTATCAGTCATCAATGCCATGTTCAGTGCGCGGTTGATGCGGGAACCGGCATACCTGAGGCTGTCTGTAGCATATTCTTTTATGAGGATGGCATAGGCGGAATCGGCAGACCGATAATTTTTTTGGGCGGTAAGGCTGTCTCCGAAATAATCTTCAAACATCGCTTTCATTGACCATAAGTCGGCATTGAGGGTGGATTGTTTTTCAGCTTGCCGGAGTACAGACAGAATCTCATGGTACTTTGCAGGCTGATAAATAACTGATTCTTCCCACATATACTTTTATATTGGTAGGGTCAATGGCTAATGCACTGTCAAGTTTGGCCCATATTTCCTTGTCGTTTATAGATATATGTTCACTGTCATTAAAGAAGAAAGTGCTGTCTAAAGGAGGCAACCATAGGTTCCTCGCTTCTGCTACCAGACGGTTGGCTTCTTGGGTGTGGAAGTTTTCTTCGGTAGTTACGGGGTTGGAATGGTGTTTGCATGAAACCGTAAGGGTCAATAATAAGCCAAGTAAAATAGTGGTTTTCATCAGTCTGTGTATTATGGTATTAGTTTGTTGCCAACACAAAAATAGGATAAAAAAATGATATTCTTTCTTTTGCATCAAATATATTTCCTTTGATGTTTGGTTATAAACCGTTCTGTCTGTCCGCAGAATACAATGAAACCGTTGTTCTCCGCAGATACCCAATCTTTTTATCAGGGTATCTCCCTGTATATCGCGTATCCTTTTGTTTATTCATTTAGTTTTTTAAGAATGGGTCGACTACCTGATTATTTTTCTCCTTAATCCATCTTTTCCTTTATATTAAGCCTTTTTCCCCTAAAGATTAAGTATCTTTGTCCAGATGTGTTCTATCTCCATAGGTTGCGGAGTTGACTCCATAACCTTTGGAGATAACTCCATAGCCTTTGGAGTCAAGTCCAAAGCTTATGGAGATAGAATACAAAAGGAAGAGAACCCTTAACCATAGAGCAGAAAGGGCTTGCGGATACAGATCAAATCTTTTAATGATGGATATAAAATATGATTTCAAGGCCAACCCTTTCAAGGAAAAGGACGGCAAACCGGTGCTTTATCCGGCGGTAGTGGTGAAGGAAACGATTACTACCGATCACATAGTGAAGGAGTTGTCCAAGCATAGCGCATATTCGGCGGGCTGTGTGGTGGGAGTGCTACAGGAGGTGGCCGATATGGTTGTATCCCATTTGCGGCAAGGAAAAAATGTGCGGTTGGACGGCCTGGGTACGTTTTCTCTTGCCTTGTCCTCGCGTGAGGTGACAGACCGGAAGGAGATACGTGCGGCATCTGTGAGGATAAAGAAGGTGAACTTCCGTCCGGTGCCGGAACTGGTGAAGCGGGTGCGGCAGGAAACAGACATCCTCCGTGCCGAGTTCGGCTTCTTGCCTACGGTGAAAAAGCGTAGCAAGGAGGAGCGTTGGACGTTGCTGGAGGCTTATCTGAAAGAACACGGTTCCATTACACGTCTGGCCTATTCGGAATGGCTGGGGGTGGGCGCGCACTACGGCGGCCTACGAGCTGAAGGCTTGGTATGAGGAGAAGAGATTGGACAAAGAAGGAAAGCATTCTCATGCGGTGTATGTGCTGCGCAAGCAGGAAAGTATAGCCGAAGTATAGCCCCTTTTTTATCCGTTTGGGAATAAAAAGAGAGGGAAAGTGGTGGTGGCAGCACTTTTTACCCATAAAAAAATGTGCTGCCACCACCCGTTGAAACGCCTTGTTCATGGTGGTTCCAGTAGAGTGGGTGGTAGCAGTGGCAGCATATTTATAAAACTCCGGAGAAGGAGGGATTGCTTGTATTTGTACTCAATCTGAATCCGGAACAAGAGACTTACAGCTTGTCATGCAAGGTCCCTGCTGCTTTCAGATAGGCCACGTAGTTCAGATAAAGTTGGAAACGGGCGTCAACTTTCGTTTCGTAAGCCTGTTGCCATAACGCTTGGGCTTCCAAATGGTCGGAGAGTGTTTCCAGACCTACTTCGTACTGGCTTTTGCTGACACGCCTGTTCTCTTCCGCCTGTTGCAGGGAACGGTCGGCAAGTTCGCTTTCCAGCTTTGCTTCGTCCAGATTGTTGGCGGCTTGGGTCAGTTCCAGTAACATTTGTTCGTTCAGGTTTTGCTGTTGAAGGCGGGTCTGTTCCAGTTTGGCTTTGGCTGCACGTACTTTGTTGCTGCGTTCTCCGAAATGGAACAAGGGGATGCTTACATTCAGAAGGACAGAGAAACTGGCATCGTCCAGGAAATTCTTGTTGTTCAGTTCCAAACCATGTACATAGTCGTATGAGCCTTTGATCCCTACTTTGGGAAGCAGTTCACTGCGGTTCAGTTTCACCTGCTGGCGGGCTATCGCCACTTGTTTGTCCAGTATTCCGTATTCCGGACGGCGGGTGATATCCAGTACCTGTACTTCCAGGTCTTTCTCTATCTCCGGGAAATCTCCGGAAACATGAATTTGTGTGGTCAGTGGTTTCCCTATCAGGTGGCAGAGGTTCATGGTAGCCAGGCGGAGAGCATTCTCGGCTTTTCGGATACCTAGCTCGCTTTCATTCAGCTTTACTTGTACTTTCAATACATCATTCTGAGGTTTAAGTCCATGTTTGTAAGCACTCTCTACGTTATTTTTTAATTCCGTCAATACAGCATGGTATGCATCGGCTACTGTTTTCATCTCCTTTGCTTTTACTACCAGAGCGTATGCCTGATCTGTTTTCTGAATGACTTCTGTTGCGGTCAGATTTTCATTCATTTGTGCCATTTCTTTGCCCAGCAAGGACATTTTGTAGGCGGCACGGATTTTACCGCCCATGTAGAGGGGCTGTTCCATTTGCACACCGCCCATATAGACCCATCCTATTTTATAGTCCAGGTTAATGCCGGGGAAGTAGGCAAAGCCTGCGGGTTGTCCCGGATTGAACTGTCCTGTTCCATCGGGCAGAAAGACGGGCAGGTTGCCTCCGGCTATGCCGTAACTACCGTCGGCATTACTGTAAAGTCCTGTTCCGCTGACGGTGAAGTTGGGGAAGAAGTTCCCTTTGTAACTCTTGGCAGTATAACGGGCACTTTCCGTCTGTTTCACGGAAGCCGCCATTTCCTTGTTGTATTTTAATGCCATTTCGCGGCACTCTTTCAGACTCAGTGTTTCCTGTGCCCATGCGGGGGTGGCAAGATGCCACAGCAGACAGCAGAGGGGGAGTATCATTGTCTTTTTCATTTATTCTCGGTTTTGTATGTCAGTGAAATGAATCAATTGTTTTTTATCTTGAAGAACAAGGCATATAATATAGGGATAAAGAGCAGCGTGATCAGTGTGCTGCACAGCAATCCACCCATGATAGCTGCCGCCAAGGAACCGAACATGGCATCGGACAGCAAGGGAATCATACCCAGAATCGTTGTCAGCGAGGCCATCATGACCGGGCGGAGACGGCTTTGGGAACTGTCTATCAGTGCGGTGATCGGTTCTACTCCTTCATTGATCTGAAGGGTGATTTCATCCATCAGCACAATACCGTTTTTAATCAGCATGCCGATCAATCCCAATGTGCCTACAATAGCCACGAAATTGAAGACTTTTCCTGTGAGCAGCATGACCGCTACCACCCCTACAAATATCATCGGAATACAGCAGAAGATGATGATGGGTTTGCGATAATCTTTGAACAGCATGATGAGGATGGCAATCATCAGAATGATGGCTAACGGGAAATTTTGGAACAGGTACTTCATGGACTGGTCGCTGGCTATCTTTTCTCCTTGCCATACCAGTGAATAACCTTCGGGTAATGGTATGTTTTCTATCTGTTCCGCGATGGCAAGACGTGCTTTTTCCGTTTCAATGCCGGGTGCGGGCGAACATTGTGCCCGCTGGCTTCTCTGCCCGTTGTAACGGGGAACTACCGGATCTTCCCACCGGATATCAATCTCTTTGCTGATTTGTTTCAGCGGTGTGCTTCCCATGATGCTTTCCACCAAATCTTCTTTCGAAAGTGTGCCGGCTTTCAGCTTCACCATGGTTTCCTCGTTCAACAGTCCGTTCAGGGAAGGCAGAGACGAGAAGACTTGTGCGTTGCCCAGGTCCTCTATCGGTTCTCCTTTCTCGTCGAGGCATTTCAGGTAGATGTTGTTTTTGTGGATACCTTCGTAGAAAGAGCCGATAGGAATGCCTCCGGTGGCTGTGAGCAGGGAAAGGCTGACATCATTACGGCTCAGGCCGAGGGCACGGGCAGACGGCTGGTCGTATTCGATGGTCAGTACGGGTACTTGAGGTTCCCAGTCGGTGGTGATGAGGCAGACTTCCGGAGTCCTTTCCATGATGGCGCGGGCGCTGTCGGCCAGTTGGTGCAGGATGGCAGGGTCGGGACCCAGAAATTGCGCCTCTATGGGATATTTCTTGAACATCAGATTATATCTTTTCAATTTGATGTATGCGTCCGGATAGGCTTGGGAGAGGTAAGCTTGGATTTCGTCTATATGTTCTACCAAGGTTTCCGGTGAGGTGAAGTCGATAATCAGTTCGCCGTACGAAAGTGAGGGGTTGGCAATGCTCCGTACCAGATTATAGCGTCCGGGCGTACCGCCTATGGAGGTAGTGACGTGGGTTATTTCCTCCCGTCCTTTCAGATAGGTTTCTATTTCTTCCAAATCTCGAACCACACGTGTATAGTTATTCCCTTCCGGAAGTTTGTATTCCATATAAAGCTGGTCGTAAACCATGTCGGGGAAAAAGCCCTGACGCATATATTGGTAGCCGAAAACGGAAAGCAGCAACAGACCGGTCATGGCAAATACAAAACTCCACCGGTGGGCCAGACCGAACCGCAGTGCCGAACGGAGGGTGGCATAGATTTTACCTTTGTATACTCGCTTTCCGGTACTGTCAGTATCTATGGCAGGATGCAGCCGGCGGTCGGCCATCAGTGGTACATGGATCAGTGCCAATATCCAGCTTAGCAACAGGGAAACGGCAAGTACGATGAAAAGGTCGCGCGTGTAGACGCCTGCGGTGTCGGGGGACATGTAGATGGGTAGAAAGGCGATAATGGCTATCAGTGTCGCGCCCAGAAGAGGCATGGCTGTCTGTCTTCCGATGGCGGTCATGGCTTCCATCCGGTTTTTGCCGGCTTTCAAGTCTACCAGTATGCCGTCTATGATGACGATGGCGTTGTCTACCAACATTCCCATTGCCAGTACAAAAGCAGCCAATGATACGCGCTGCATGGTTCCGCCTGCCGAATAAAGGAACAGAAAAGAACCGAATACGGTGATGACCAGGCTGATACCTATGATAAGGCCGCTCTTGAACCCCATTGCTATCATCAGTATCAGTACTACGATGATGACGGATTCTATCAGGTTGATGACAAAGGTTCCCAAAGAGCTGCCTACCCGTTCGGGCTGATAGAAGATTTTGTGGCATTCCACTCCTGCGGGCAGACGTTCGGCTTTGAGTTCTTCCAACTTGCTTTCTACGGCATGGCCTACTTTTATAATGTCCGAACCACTGGAGGCAGCGATGAGTATACCGAGAGCGCGTTCATGGTCATAGAACATTTCATTGCGTGTGGGGTCCTCGTAGGCTTTCTCTATACGGGCGATGTCACTCAGGCGAAGCTGGTCGTCATCGTGTCCTTGAATCAGCATTTTTCCGATATCTTCTACGGTTTTGAATTTGTCGTTTACTGTGACGCGGATACGGTTTTCACCATTTTCATAATATCCTGTATAGGTGGTTTTGTTCTGGCCGTTCAAGGTTGCCAGTACTTCTGCAGGTTTAACACCGAGGTTTGCCATACGGTCTTGCAACAGGGAGATATTGATGCATTCGGAACGTTTGCCGTAGAGTTCCACACGGTCTACCCCTTCCAGTTCGTTCACTTCCCGTTTTACCAGTTCGGCATAGTCGGACAGTTCACGGTCGGACAGTCCGTCACCTGTCAGGGCATAGAACATGCCATATACATTTCCGAAGTCATCTTTGACTATCGGGGTGGTGGCTCCTTCGGGCAACAGGGCGCGGGCGTCGCTTACTTTGCGGCGCAGCATGTCCCAGCATTGTTCCACGTCATCGTCCGGCACGGTGCTCAGCAGTTCTATCTGTATCAGGGACAGGTCGTTGTATGAATAACTTTCTATATTGTCAATGTTGCCCATGGTGCGGATGTTCTTTTCAAGCACATCCGTTACTTCCAGTTCTACCTGGTGCGCGGAAGCACCCGGATAGGTGGTGACTACCATGGCAAGCTTCACTTTTATTTCGGGGTCTTCCAATTTGCTCATCTGATAGCAGGAGTAGGCTCCGCCGAGCAGCAGAACCGCTATCAGGAAATAAATCAGATTCCTGTTCCGGAATGCCCATTTACTGATGTCCATTATAATAATCCTCCTATATTTGTGTTAGTGACCGGTGACAAAGGTTTTACAATTTCTCCATCCTCAATGTGGTGTACGCCCGAGGATACAATCTGCTCTCCCGGTTGCAGTTGTCTGGAAGTGATGAGACTGTGTCCGTTGTTCAACAAACGCAGTATGGATACTTCCTGTCTGTGTACGGTATTGCTGGATGGATGAAAGACGAACACATACGCTTTGCCTTCTTTTTGCAGGATGGCGCCGGTAGGGACAGAAAGAGTATTCTCCTGCTCTGTACGGCAAAGGATGGTTACCATGGTGTTCATGCCGGGAGAAGGGATAGCCCGTGTGCCGGGTACTACTTGCAGGCGCATGGTGTATAGTTGGTTTGCGTTGGCTTTCGGGGTGACACTGATTAGTTTCAGCGGGTAGGTTTCGCCCGGATAGATATCAAATGTGCAGTGATAATTGTCGAACTGCTCCCGGCGGATATATTCGGCCGCAGGCAGATTTATTTCCACTTCGGGGGTTCCGCCGCTGATCATGGCAATGACGGGCATTCCGGCTCCGATGGTTTCGTGAGCTTCGAACAGGCGTTTCTGGACATACCCGTTGAAAGGAGCATAGAGCTGGGTGTAAGCCAACTGATCTTTATGGTGTTTGTACTTGGCGGTGATTTGCTTGAGCCCGTATACGGCTTTGTCATTGGCGTTGGGGGTGGTTCCGTTGTCTTTGTAAAGAGCCATGACCCTTTCTGCTTCCGCTTTTATTTGCTGGTATTCTGCTTCAGTAGCATCCAGTTGTACTTGATAGTCGGTGGGGTCCAGTTCGGCCAGTAATTGTCCCTCTTGTACACGGGCGCCGTCTTTGACATGTATTTTGCTGATGGTTCCGCTTACCCGGAAGGCAAGGCTGATATCTTGTGCGGCTTTTACCTTTCCCGGAAATTGCAGGAACGTTTGTTTGTCGGCAGAAACAACTGTGTCTATTTTTACTGTCTGATGACCTTTGGCTTCCCGGGCACGTTGTGCGCAGGAACTTAGTAAGATCAAGGAAATACCTGTTAGAATAAGATAAATTCGTTTCATACTACTATGATTTTCGTGCAATTAGTTTTCTGATACAAAGTTATTCCGAAGCAAGAGGATAGAAAAGGTTGATATGAATGATAAATTGTCCGATTTGTATATTTTTGGGTTGTTATGTAGCTGGAAAGTTTACGATTTGTATTTATTTTGCAGTAAATTAATAAAAGACATAGATTGATGTTCAGACGACAAATGCCTTTTCAGTTTACATTGCTTTCAAGCAGTGATCCGCATACTTTTAAAGACGGACAGATTATTTCGACATTTAATAAATGTGGCCTTTTCTTTTGCCGGAAAGGAAATGTGGAGGTTTCACTGGAAGATAAGCATTTTCAGATAAATCCCGGTGATGTGTATATTTACATGGCTTCTACCTTGGTGCATCTGCTTCATAAGAGTGAGGATGCGGAAGGGGTTATGGTTGAAGTGGATTTAGATTATATCATTCCTATCGTCAATAGGGTGATCAATGTGGAAAACCAGCTTTTTATGCGGAAGCATCCTTGTATATCACTTTCGGATAAGCAACGTGCTCATTTGGAGTATCTGTTGGATAATTTGCGGGAGAGGATAGAGGCGGAGGATGTGCAAGAGGTGAATTTGCAGCAACAACGCCTGACTTTGGAACTGATCAAGTCATGGGGCAGACTTTCTGCTATGAGATATTGAATATGTATTTTGCCAACCAACCCATGCAGCCTTGCCGCAGAACAAGAAGGATGTGATTTTTCAGAATTTCATGCTGGCTCTTTTCCGTTTGTATAGAAAGGAGCGTGATGTTGCTTATTATGCGAGGATGCAGCATATTACTCCACGTTATTTTTCCACCATCATTAAAGAGAAGTCGGGAAATAGTGCTTTGCAATGGATTGTGCAAATGGTGATTACCGAGGCAAAACAGTTGCTTGAAGGATCGGATCTGAGTATCAAGGAGATTGCAGACCAATTGAATTTCCCTACGCAGTCTTTCTTTGGAAAGTATTTTAAGCAATATGTGGGGATTTCACCTAAAGAATATAGAAAAGGCAGGTTGAGGATTAAGGATGGAATTTGATTTCTGAAAATGCAATCTATTTTATTTTAATATACCTTTGTGTACAAATCATAAACGTTTTATTTATGACCCGAAAGAACGAACAAGAGCGATTCATGTCTTATATTACAGAACGGCAAACTCATGAGAGCCGGATGGCGGTAGCTGATTTTTTGCGGAAATATGCTGACCGGTATCATAACTCTGATTTTATTTCTTCTGATCCGGTACAGTTCCCGCATCGCTATCATTTCAAAGCGGATATTGAAATCAGTGCTTTTCTGACTGCTTTTCTTAGTTTCGGAGCCCGCCCTCAAATACTGAAGGCGGCAGAACGGCTGGATTCCATAATGGACCGGCAGCCTTTGCAGTATGTGTTGTCCGGGAACTGGAAAACTGATTTCTGTGGTGAGGAGTCGTTCTATCGGACGGTTTCAAAAAATAGAATGGCACAATTGTTTCATTGGCTGTATACTATATATGATAGGTATGAGAGTATGGAGAATGCTCTTCTTTGCGAAACGGATGGAACTCCGATGCAACGTCTTTGTCGTTTGTTTGGAGTGTCGGATAAGGCGCCGCAAAAGAAATTGAATATGTTTCTGCGCTGGATGATCCGTCGCGATTCGGAAGTGGATTTTGGAATCTGGAGGAATTTCTCTCCATGTGAGTTGATTATCCCTTTGGATACACATGTCAGTGAGATGGCTTTCAGATTGGAGCTGACCCGAAGTAAATCTTATACGCTGAATAATGCAAGAACTATTACTGCGGCTTTGGCTGAGGTTTTTCCCGAAGATCCTTGTCTGGGGGATTTTGCTTTGTTTGGCTATGGGATTAATGAATTATGAGATGTAGTTTGGGGTGTGTTGCTCGAAGCAGGTAGCTGTGGTGAGGATGACTATGGGATATCATTTGCAATAAATGGAAATCTAAAAATAATCCCCGAGGGATATCACATCCATCGGGGATTTTCGGTTTTTTGGTTAAAGGTTAGTATAAAATTAGGTTAGGTTGTTTCTTAAATTATAGGGGTACGTATTCCACGAAGGCCTCCATTGCTTCATAACATGCCAAACCAAGTTGGTCATACAAAGCAGCGGTACCCCGGTTGCGGTCTTCACTTCTTTGCCAGAACAGACGTTCGTCGTTGCCCAGGAACGGTGCGCTTTCCATCTGAGACTGATGCTTTAAGATGGAGTTACGTTTAGCACGCAATTCTTCCGGACTGAACGGTACGGCCATTTCAATGTTTTCAATTTCCCATTCCGCCCATGCGCCACGATACATCCAGATGCGGCAATCTTTCAACCATTCGGCACCGGCTTCTTTTTCGATGTCGATAGCGGCAAGCACTGCGTCTGTGCAGACACGATGGGTTCCGTGCGGGTCGGCAAGGTCACCGGCCACATAAATTTGGTGGGGTTTTACGTCACGTAGTAACTGTAAAACGATTTCCACATCGGCTTCACTGATAGGGTTCTTCTCGATTTTTCCTGTTTCATAGAACGGCAAGTCGAGGAAGTGGACACGGTTCAATGGAATTTGATTGTAAGTACTTGCAGTACGGGCCTCGCCACGACGGATCAGTCCTTTAATGGTCAGGATATCGCGGCTGTCCATATCGCCTTCTTTCTTGGCGGCAAGGAATTTCTTGATTTCAGCGTATTTGTTTTTGATGGTTTCGTTGGAGTTTTCATCAAAAAGTTGGTTGAAACCGTTGATGAAGTGCATGAAACGTACTACTTCTTCATCGCCTACGGCAATGTTTCCGGAAGTTTCGTATGCTACGTGTACTTCGTGACCTTGCTGAACCAAACGCCGTAAAGTTCCACCCATTGAGATTACGTCATCATCCGGGTGCGGAGAGAAGACTACCACGCGTTTCGGGAATGGTTTTGCCCGTTCGGGGCGATAGGTGTCATCTGCATTGGGCTTGCCGCCGGGCCATCCGGTGATGGTGTGCTGCAAGTCATTGAATATTTTGATATTTACGTTGTAAGCAGAACCGTAGAGTGCCAGCAGTTCGCTCAGTCCGTTTTCATTGTAATCTTTGTTGGTCAGTTTCAGAATCGGTTTTTTGACACGCATACACAACCATACAATAGCGCTGCGAATCAATTTGTCGTTCCATTCGCAATTGGTTACCAGCCACGGACGTTGGATACGGGTAAGGTGAGAAGCCGCTGCCAGATCTATGCAGACATTTGCATTGTTATGCATTTGCAGATAAGAAGCGGGCAGAGTGTCGCTCACTTTGTCTTCCACCGCTTTCTTGATGATATCGGCTTTGTCATCTCCCCATGCCAGCAAATAGATTTTGCGGGCAGCCATAATAGTTGCCACACCCATCGTGATGGAACAGGGAGGGAGATTGTCCACTCCCAAGTTGTGTGCAGCTTCAGCACGCGAGGTTGAGTCAATCAAAATCAGTCGGGTAGGGGAGCTCAAGCTTGATCCCGGCTCGTTCATGGCAATATTGCCTTCACGACCAATGCCCATTAATACGATGTCTATACCGCCAAAAGTCTGGATACGTTGTTCGTACAGGCGGCAGTATTCGATGACAGCTTCCTGCGGAATCGTTCCGTCGATGGTGAATACATTTTGTTTATCGATGTCGATTTGGCTTAGGAATAAGTCGTTCAGCTGTGAGAAACTGCTTCCAGCCCCTTCGGAAGCCAAAGGGTAATATTCATATAAATTGAAAATTACTACGTTACGGAAACTTAGTCCTTCATCTTTATGTTTACGGACTAGTTCGGCATAAAGCGGCCGTAATGAAGCACCGGTTCCAGCCCCAATCACGCAGAACTTTCCTTCGCGCTGACGTTCCTGAATTTTTGCCGTAATTTCGTTGGCAATGTGCTGCACGCCTTCCTCCATCGTTTCATAGATGTCGGTAGGCACTTTTTCGCAGCGGGTCAAGACAGAACGTTCCACCGCATTTTCGGGTTTATAATATTTCGGAGATACTCTGTTCAGAGAAATCTGCGAACTTAAGTTTGTTCTCATAAATTACAAATTAGCTTTTTCGATGTCTTTGAAATATTTGTAGGTACCGACTTTCAGTTCGTCTGTAGCGGCTTCGTCACAAACAATGATGCCATGCTGGTGCATTTGTAATGCGCTGATAGTCCACATTTGTGTAATACCACCTTCAACGGCATGTTGCAAAGCACGTGCTTTGTTGTGCCCGTTGCAGATAATCAGAACTTCTTTGGCTGAAAGGACAGTCCCTACACCTACTGTTAACGCAGTTTTAGGTACTTTGTTCACGTCATTGTCAAAGAAACGTGAGTTTGCAATGATTGTGTCTGTAGTCAGTGTTTTGATACGTGTGCGTGAAGACAAAGATGAGCCCGGCTCGTTGAATGCGATATGTCCGTCGGGACCGATACCTCCCATAAACAGGTCGATGCCTCCGATTTCGGCTATTTGTTTTTCGTAGTTGGCGCATTCTGCTTCCAGGTCTTCGGCATTTCCGTTCAGGATATGTACATTTTCTTTCTTTATATCAATATGGTTAAAAAAGTTTTTCCACATAAATGTATGGTAGCTTTCTGGATGATCTTCAGGCAAGCCTACATATTCGTCCATATTGAAAGTAACGACATTCTGGAAAGATACTTTTCCCTGCTTGTTCAGTTCTATCAGCGCTTTGTACATGCCTAGCGGTGAAGATCCTGTGGGACAACCTAAAACAAAAGGTTTTTCAGGAGTCGGATTTGCCGCATTGATTTTACTAGCTACATAGTTTGCCGCCCATTGTGACAGCGCTTGGTAATCAGATTCAATAATTACTCTCATGGTTCTTTCTTTTTTAAGTTTTAAGTGTTAAGTTAACTATACGGGTTATTCCATATTATCCGTTTTGGGACGGAGGAATGTCAATTGTACTACCAGTGCGATAAGCACAATAATAGCCAACATGGCAAATCCCAGTCCCAACTTACCTCCGTCTGTCCACTTTCCCAAGACTTCGGTAATGGCTGCTCCCGCAAACACGCCTGTCATATTCATGATACCATAGGCGGTAGCACGGTGTTTGGATGATACGAACTGGCATAGAATCGGCATATTGTTGGCATCGAAGATACCATAACCGATTCCGAATAATAATCCAGCTCCCACAACAGCTACGAAACTGTGTCCGAACCCTAGTAAAAGCAGGGATGGAATAGTAAGTCCCAAGCCGATGGCACCCGTGTACACACGTCCTTTTATATTTCTTTGCACCCACTTATCGGATAAGGTTCCACCAATAATTACGCCAATGAACGAGGATAGCGCGATGGTGATAGTCGACATGGGGCCGGCTTGTGACATCGGTATATTCAGGTTCTCGGCGAACAAGGTAGGTAACCAGTTTTTGGTTGCCCATCCCGGTAAACTGGGGGCTGCGAAATATAGCAGAATCACCCAGAATGCAATATTACTGAAAAGTAATGATAATCCCTTCAATAAATTGCTTTTTTCTTTACCGGAAGGTGAATTTATTTGTTCAATTTGTATTCTATCCTTCTTTTCATGTAGAAAAAGCATCAAAATTACGGCGTATGCGATGCCGGCGATGCCGAACCAATGAAAGGTTGTATGCCAGGAAAAAGCAGCGGCTACTGTAGCGCCGAAACCTCCGATGGCCTGCCCGGTGTAGAGCCCGGTCATGTGAATACCGATGGCTAATGAACGTGACTTATCGGAGTGATAGTCGGCGATCAGTGACAATCCGGCAGGAATATAGAGCGCTTCGCTGATTCCCATCAAGGCGCGAAGGAAAAAAACTTCATTATAGGTGTCGGCGATTCCCATCAGATAAGTGACGGCCGACCATACAAACAAACTGCCAACAATAAGCCATTTGCGGTTCATGCGGTCGCCCACCATTCCGGCTATAGGGCTCATACAGCCATATATCCAAAGAAAGACTCCCATCAGTCGCCCAAAATTGGCAGCTGACTGAAGCTCGGTGATATCCACCGCCATGGCATCTCTCATTGTGGACAACATTTGCCGGTCCATGTAATTCAACAGGGCAACACCCCATAATAATCCTACTACAACCCAAGGATAAATTTTACTGTTTTTCATGCTAATAGATAAAGGGCTTTATAAATGTGATTTTTTGCTGTCGAGTATTTCCTTGCACAATGTATAGCCCTTGATCATCATTCTTGGAATGTGGAACGGGCCTTTGAACAGGTTACCCTTGGCCATTTGTGCAGGCGTGCCGTCACGATGGAGATATCCAAACCATTCTCCACACTCTTTATCAGGGAAATGGGTGTATGTCCAATCGCTGATTTGCTTGTGCATGTCAAGGTATTTTTCATTTCCGGTTGCTAAATATGCATACAAAGTAGCGATGATAGCCTCTGTCTGAGGCCACCAGAATTTCATGTCTTGGGAATAATCCTGTGGCGGAAGGTTCTTGCAGTCTTTGAAGTTGATGATACCTCCGAATTCTTTGTCCCATCCCCACTCCCAAGACCAATCAAGGATAGTGAGGGCCAATTCCGTAATATCTTTGTCCCAATTACGGTATTTGGCTTCTTCCAGCAGAAACCAGGCGGTCTCGATACAATGTCCCGGATTGATGGTGCGGCCCATGTTGCTGTCGATGAATTCTCCATGGGGGCCTACCGTTTCAAGCAACGCCTTGAATTCGGGATGCATGAAATCTTTGCGCAGTTGGGCGATGGAAGCGTCAATCTGTCCGTTGAAGCTTTCATCTTGAATGGCCTGACGGATACGTGATGCTACATTAATCAGGATCATTGTGATGGAATGTCCTTTCATAGGAAGAGTATCCAGATATTTTGGAGGGAGTATGCCTGGTGTTTCCATAAAATACTGCATCCGTTTGAACAAGTCTAATGCTTTTACGGCATACGTCTGGTCACCGGATGCGATGGCATATTCCGACATGGCGATGGCTGCGAATGACTCCGAGAAAATATAACGGCGTTTGCGCAAGGGAGTGCCTTCGGCAGTCACTTCGAAATACATACGTCCGTCAGAGTCAAAACAATGCGCTTCTATAAAGTCTATTGTACTTTTAGCTGCCGCCAGCCATGCTTCGTTCTTTTCTATATTATTATATGCATAGGAACAGATAAAAGCAAATCTTCCTTGGAACCACACTGATTTGGTGGTGTCCATCAAGCTGCCGTTTCGGTCAACGCAGGTATAAATACCTCCATTGACCTTGTCCAGCCCGTATTTCAGCCAAAACGGCATGATATTGGTGGTCAGATCTGTTTTGTATGATTCCGACCATTCTTTTATATAGTCTATTGAAAACATCGTGGTTCAGGTTTATTTGTTACATCTTTCGAAGAAATTGATTGCTTCCAGTTCGGCTTTCATGGCAGCTTCTTCCTCATCTGTCATGTTCTGGAACGGAGTCCGGTTCTTTCCTAAATCCAGCCCGATCAGTTTCATGATGCGTTTACCGCCAACGATGTTTCCACGATAGTGACAGATGACATTGATAACTTCCTGTGCGAAATTCTGGCGTTCGCGTGCCAGTTCCAGATCACCGGCTTTCCATGCTTCGATAATACCTGTGAGTTCTTTGCCGTTATAGTTGGTTGTTCCACCGATACCGCCCTGTGCACCGCCCATAGCCAGACAAGGAAGGATCGTTTCATCCTGGCCGTGCAACATGTCAAATTTGCCATTTTTATATAAACGGCATTGGTTGTATTCATACAGGCTTTCGAAAGTATATTTGATACCGGCGAAATTAGGAATGCGACCGTCTACGGCTTCCAAGAATGCTACCATTGAGAGGTATGCTCCGTTGAAAGCTGGGATATGATAAAAATAGAAAGGAAGTGCAGGAGCGCCGCATGCTATTTCTTCGCAGTATTTCACCAATTCCTCAATGCGTCCTACTTTGGGGAAAGGAGGTGCCATTGCTCCGATACCCCATGCTCCGATTTTCTGAGCGTGTTCCGCTAGACGTTTGCTTGATTTTACACAAGTGCTTCCTACATGGACAATGACTTTGAATCCTTCGGGTGCTACTTCCATCCAACGTTCAGCCAGTTTCATGCGTTCGTCTTCTGTCAGCATATAGCCCTCTCCGGAAGAACCATTGATAAATACGCCTTGAAGTCCGTTTCTAACCAATAGTTGGCAATAGGCTTCAATCGGTTCATAATTTACTTCTCCGTTCTCATAAAAGGGAGTAAAAGGTGCGTCAATTAATCCGTGAATCTTTTCCATAGCCTTTAATTTATTTGAAATGAATATTTTATATTACTTAATCATGTTGCGTGCAAATATATAAATGATTTATGAAAACAACAAGTGAAAACTAAATTTATTTATTAATAATCGCTCTTTTAATAAATAGAAAGATAAATAAGCGACTTAGAAACGTTCTTTAAATGTATATGGAAAATGGAATTGTTACAAAAAATGATAATTAGCTTACATCTTCTAAAATAATTTTTGAAAATTCTCTTTAAATGTGATTTGATTTCATAAAAAAATAACTATATTTGTGGACATTAACGGAATATTTTATTATGGGTGAGAATTTGTTGAAAGAAATTGAAAAGGGCTCAAAGATGGCTGTGATGAAGAAGAAAATCATTACCCATTATATTTATAATGGAAGCTCTACGATTACTGATTTAGCAAGAGAGATGGATTTAAGTGTGCCTACAGTTACAAAATTCATTGATGAAATGTGTGAGGAAGGTTACATTAACGACTATGGAAAGCTGGAAACCAGTGGGGGAAGACATCCCAGTTTGTATGGTTTGAATGCAGATTCCGGATATTTTGTAGGTGTTGAAGTGCGTCAGTTTTCCATTAACTTAGGGTTGATAAATTTTAAAGGAGATGTAGTTCAGCTAAAAATGAATGTTCCTTTTAAAGCGAAGAATACCCCTGAGAGTTTAGACGAATTGTGTAAGTTGATTAAACATTTTCTTCAAAAAGTCAGTGTTGAGAAAGATAAGATATTAAATATTAATGTAAATCTTTCCGGGCGTGTGAATCCGGATTTGGGATATAGTTACAGTATATTCAATTTTGATGAGCGCCCGTTGACGGATGTCATATCAGAAAAGGTGGGTGGTTATCGTGTCTCTATTGATAACGACACTCGTGCTATGATTTACGGTGAGTATATGCAAGGTGTTGTGAAAGGTGAGAAGAATATCATCTTTATCAATGTCAGTTGGGGATTGGGTATGGGAATTATCATTGATGGAAAGATTTATAAAGGAAAATCTGGTTTCTCTGGCGAATTCGGGCATAATTTTGGATATGAGAATGAGATTATCTGCCATTGTGGGAAAAAAGGATGCATAGAAACGGAAGTTTCGGGGGCTGCTTTGCATCGTATTCTGTTGGAACATATTAATAATGGTGAAAACTCTATTATCTCCAATACCAAGAAAAATTTGGAAGATTTGACCTTGGATGATATCATTGATGCGGTAAATAAGGAAGATTTGCTGTGTATTGAACTGGTGGAAGAAATCGGAGTGAAATTAGGTCGCCATGTAGCGGGACTTATTAATATATTTAATCCGGAGCTAGTCATTATTGGTGGTGCATTGTCACGTACAGGTGATTATTTGACACAACCCATCACTACAGCTATTCGAAAATATACACTGAACTTGATGAACCGTGATTCTGTTATTGTAGAATCTAAATTGAAAGAAAGAGCCGGGATCATCGGTGCTTGTATGTTGTCGCGCAGTAAACTGTTTGAATAATATGTAGGTATTATAAAGTAAGAGATGAATTCATTACATGATTCATCTCTTATATTGCCTTCTTGTTAAGTTTAACTCTGAGCAAGCTCAATAAGTTAAGGAGCTAGTATTATGGTTGATAGAACACATGGTGAAACTAAACTTTGGGAATCTTTTATTAAAGGAGAAACGGCGGCATTTGAAGAAGTTTATCGACGCTATTATTCGTTATTGTATTCCTATGGAATTCGTATGGTAGGTGACAGAGAGCTGGTTGCCGATACCATACAGAATCTGTTCGTCAAGTTGATTTTAAATTGTAGGAATTTGCATTATACTGATAATGTAAAAGCGTATTTGCTTTGTTCTTTTAGAAATAAACTGCTGGATGCGTTTCAGTCTTTACGTCCTATGGAAGTGATTGAAGAATGCCATGAGTTTTTTCCGATGGGCGAAGAAATAATAAATTCTTTATTTAAGAAAGATGATGTGGATGTGAAGAATGAAAGAAGGCTGGCTAAGGCAATTTCACGTCTTTCCGGTCGTCAGCGTGAAATTCTGTATTTATATTATGTAAAAGAATTGAGCCATCAGGAAATATCCGCTATCTTAGGTATGAATCCTCAATCAAGCAAGAATCTTTTGTCGCGTACATTGGCACGTTTGCGTGAATTCTTTTTCTCTGTTTCAACCATATGGATTTTCAGTATCTTGGTGCATTGTGTTCATGTGCCTGTGCGTAGTGTTTGGGCTTTTCACTTCTCTTGATTTAGCGAGTAGTCAATCATTGTTGTTTTATCATTTGGGCATGTTTTCATGGAATGAAGTGATATTTGTGTGATGAATAAGTTCTTTTATTTGTCATATAAGGTTTGTCTATTGGTTTTGCGAAGGCTCATGCAAAGAAAAGTGTGATTTCTTTTCTTTTTTATGAGTACCTTTTTTATCGGGCACCGTTTTCTTAATAAAAAGGTTTTTCGATGAAAAATAAAAAAACAATATATAATTCAGATGAATTTCGTAAAACAGTTCAATGCCTGACTGAGAAGATTCGGGAAGCAGATGAACTGGAATCTGTTGATGTAGACAAATCTTTTCAGGACGTGATGAAACGAGTAGGAAGGGAAAAAAAGGTTCCCCACAGACGTCATATTTATAGGTGGTCTTTGTCGATAGCGGCAGCGATTGCTTTGGCTTTAGTTATGAACTGGTGGAGTACCAATGTTGATGAGGGTACGGAGCTTGATATAGCATTGCTGAATGACACGACTTCCATTTGCGGTGATGAGGTGATTCTGATAACAGATAACCAAGCTATGAATCTGAAAAATGATGCTTCTTTAAAATATGATACTTTAGGAAGTTCGAATATTCAGCAGTATGCATTAAATACTAAAATATCCCAGGCTTCATCTGTAAAGAATGAAATGCATCAAATAATGGTTCCTAATGGGAAAAGAGCTGATATTACTTTTTCTGATGGTACTAGAATTTATATAAATTCAGGTAGTAAAGTGATATATCCGGATATTTTTGAAGAACGGAAACGTGAAATCTTGGTAGAGGGGGAGGTTTATCTGGATGTAGCCAAAAGGAAGGATTGCCCATTTGTTGTCAAAACAAGAGAGTTTGATATACGCGTGCTGGGTACTTCGTTTAATGTCTGTGCCTATAGGGAGGATGAGGCTGCATCTGTTGTTTTAGTACGTGGAAGCGTGGAAGTAACTACTGAGAATAAGAGCAAAGTAAGATTAGCACCTAATCAATTGGTGGATATTAAAGGCAATAAAACGCAGGTACGTAAGGTTGATGTGTCCGAATACATCAGTTGGAAGGATAATTTATTGCTGCTTCATCAAAGACCCGTAGGAGATGTTTTAAAGAAGCTTGAGCGGTATTATGGGTGTAAAATACGGTATGATGCAGAGATTACGACCTTGTCATTGTCAGGAAAACTGGATCTTCAAACAGATATTACCAATGTTATGGATAACTTATGTCTTTCATTATCATTGCATTATACAATAAATGATAAAGATGAAATCTATGTGAGCCTTAAATGAGAATTGTTGAACCTTAAAATACTTTAGCCTATGGAATAAAAGAAGGATGTAAAAAAAGAAAACCAGACAGTATTTGCCGTACTATCTGGTCACTGAATCGTTGTTTAATTATTTACCTTGAAATAAATAGAAAAAACAATCAAATATATGAAAAAATACACGAATAGAATAAAACTCATGCCTAAATTCACAAAATGTATGAGTTTAGCCATGATTTTAACATTTACAGGTTATGAAGAGGCTTTTGCGGAAATGAGTTATGCGGAACAAACCAGCTTTACCGTTTCCATGGAGAACCAGACTTTGAAGAGTGTGATTAATTGGGTAGAAAAGAATAGTCAATTTATTTTTATATATCGTACAGATATTGATTTGTCTCGTCGTGTCAATGTGGATGTACGAAATAAAACAATAGAGGAGGTACTGAAACAAATGTTTGCCGGTACTGATTTGGAATATCATATCCGTGACAGACAAGTAATAATTCGCAAGGCCATTTCTAGAGAAGAAACGCGTCCCATTGTTATGCAACAAGATAAAGTGACTGTCAAAGGTATAGTGACCGATGCCAAAGGAGAAGCAATTATTGGGGCTAATATTATAGAGAAAGGTACTACCAATGGTACCATAACTGATATAGACGGCCGGTTTACGTTAGTGGTAAGTGAAAAAACGTCTTTGGTCTTTTCTTATATCGGTTATCTGACTCAAGAAATGTTGGTAGGGAAAAAAACGTTTCTGAATGTTCAGCTGCAGGAAGACAATAAGACTTTGGATGAAGTGGTGATAACAGGTTATGGGGGCACACAACTTCGTTCTAAGATGACTAATTCCATTGCTAAAGTTGACAATTCTACTTTAAGTACGGGGGCCCATACTAATCCGGCGCAAGCACTCTCTGGTGCAGTGGAGGATTAAGGGTACAGCAAACTAGCGGTAATCCGAATTCCACTCCTACTTTGGTGCTTCGTGGTGGTACCAATCTGGATGGTAGCGGTTCACCTTTGGTTATTATCGATGGTGCTGTACGCGAGTCGTTGAGTGATGTGAATCCGGAGGATATCGAGTCTTTGGAGGTCATGAAAGATGCTGGTGCTACGGCTATTTATGGTGCGCGTGCTTCCAATGGTGTAATTCTTGTTACTACTAAAAGAGGTTCGGAAGGACATACGGAAATAAATTTGAGTGCGAAAGTCGGTTTCAATTTTTTTCATAGCCAGTATGAATTTTTGAATGCTCATGATTATTTGTATTATATGCGTTCGGCATTTTATCGGTCTTCGCATATATGGCAGGATAAATCGGGTGCTTGGCATGGATTTGCCAGTGATGCGACTTTATCCGGAACACAGCCTTACGGAACGGGAAACAGATATTTTGATGAAAAAGGGAATGTACTTAATGGTAATAAGGATAATACAGCCGTATGGGGTGTTATGAATTATACAGATGACCTGGCTTTCCTGTTAAAACAAGGTTGGCAGACAATGGATGACCCGGTGAATCCGGGACAAAAATTGATTTATTGTGATAATCAACTGAAAGATTATAATATCAAATCTCCGGCTATTACTCAGGATTATAACTTGAGCGTATCCGGTGGCAATGATAAAGGACATTATTATGCAAGCCTAGGCTATAATCGCAGCGAAGGAAATGCGATGAACAACTGGTATCACCGTTTGAACTTCACGATCAATGCAGATTATAAAATTAAGCCTTGGCTTACTTCTAATTCTTCTTTGACATTTACCGATGCAAAATGGGACGATGGTGGTGCAGGATATGCCGGTGAAGGTAATTTTTTCAGTACTACCTTGTCCGTTCCTCCTACATTCCGTGTGAAAAGTCCGGACGGTGATTGGTTGGCAGGCCCTGCCGTGGCTTCTTATGCTCGTGGCTGGACTACAGTGAAAGTGTATGAGGATGCATTGAATTATGATAATAATACGGACAAGTTTAATCTGAGCCAGTCTTTTACCTTTAATATAATGAAAGGATTGACATTCAAGACCACAGGAACTTGGTTCTATTTTGATGATAGCAGAGAGTTCTTCAAAGGGGACTATATTGTAGCTACAGGACCGGTGTATGATACTAATCATAGTACTTCCAACAAACATGAACGGCTTTTAGACCAGACTTACAATGGAATCTTGAATTATCAGACTACATTCCGGCAAGATCATTCTATGGATGCGATGGTAGGTGTAGAATATTATGACTCATACAAGAAAGGTTTTTCGGCATCTGGTTATGGATCTCCATTATCTGATTTTCAGGATTTGAATTATACTTCGACTGCTGCCGGAGTGCGGCAAATAGATTCTTGGCATTACAGACAGCGTATTCTTTCATTCTTTGGCAGAGTGAATTATGATTATAAGTCCAAATATTTGCTGAGCCTTGTTTTACGTCGCGACGGATACTCCAAACTGCCAAAAGATAACCGTTGGGGAACCTTTCCCGGTATATCAGCCGGTTGGGTATTGAGTAGAGAGAATTTTATGGAGTCTTGTAGCAATGTACTTTCTTATGCTAAAATTCGTGCTAGTTACGGAGCCAATGGAAATGTGTCTGGTGTACTGGATGCTAATGGTAATGTAGTGACAGGACTTGATTATTATACGGTTCAAGGTTCTTATGGTATTATGAAAGATAAAGATGGTAAAATAGTACCCAACTATAATGGCAAAGTTCCTTTGATGATAAACGATTTGCCTAATCCCACCATGAGATGGGAAAAATCGTACACATTCGAGACAGGTTTCGATATTGGTTTTCTGAATAACAAATATATCTTGAACTTCACCTATTATAATAGACATACACAGGATAAATTTGCAGAAATCACCCTGCCTTCTCATAGCGGAGTTTCTTCTTTCCTTTCTAACAATGGAGAAGTACAAAACCAAGGTATGGAGTTGGAATTGACTGCCAATGTTTTGCGTACCAAAGATTGGAAATTTACAGTTAGTATGAATACCGCTTATAATAAGAATAAGATTATCTCATTACCGTACAATGGATTGCCGAATAATATGCAGGATGCCTATCAGGTTTATACGGGACGCAAGCTGGCAGATGGTACCTATGAAAGACAATGGGTAGGTGGTTATCAGGAAGGACAGGAATATGGTGTGATTTACGCCTTTAAATCTCTTGGTATTTATAAGAGTGAGAGTGAGATTCCAGGCAATCTGATAGACAGATCCACTTATACGGAAAATGGAGCAGATGCCAAAGTGCTTTATGGCCCTGAAGCTTGGGCTAAATTGTCGGATGCCGAAAAGGAGAAAGGACTGCCTATACAGGCTGGTGATGTGAAATGGCAGGATGTGAATGGGGATGGTGTGATTGATGATTATGACCGGGTGAAATTGGGTAATACGATACCTCATTGGACCGGAGGCTTTAACATTAATACTTCATGGAAAGGGTTAACTTTGAACTGCCGTTTGGATTATGCTTTAGGCTATTGGGTACATGATTGGAAAACTCCTTGGATTATGGGTAATATGCAGGGAACATTTAATACCATTTCTTTAGTTAAAGATTCCTGGTCGGAAAGTAATCCGAATGGAAAATATCCGGTGTATGGATGGGCTGACTTTTTGGGCAAACGTAATTATGACAGAATATCGGACATTAATTGTTATCGTGGCGATTATTTGGCTTTTCGTGAAATAAGCCTGTCGTATTCCTTGCCTCAGAGTTGGATTCATAAATCCGGTTTGAGCAAGGTGGATGTTTCTGTAACAGCACAGAATTTGGGATATATTACAGCAGCCAAAAATATGGCGACCCCCGAATATGGTGTCAGTCAGAATGGAGGATATCCCCTCCCTAGAACAGTTGTTTTGGGTTTAAATGTTACATTCTAATAAATAGGAAGGATTATGAAGAAAATATTTTATAGCATATTGTTGAGTGGGATGATGGTATTGTCTGCTTGTGATGCGTTGGACCTGTCTCCTGAAGATTATTATGGCTCTAATGATTTTTGGAATCAGAAGTCTCAGGTAGAAATGTTTATGACTGGTATTCATGCCGATTTAAGAGATAAATATCAGATGCCTGTCACATTGGGAGAGTTCAGAAGTGAGATTCTGATAAGTGATGTTACTTCTATGGGTGAGGGGGTATATGGTCCGCCTATGACTAATAATCTGCTTACGAAAGATAATACCGGTATCGATGATTGGTATGAGGTGTACCCAAATATCATGCATATAAATTTGTTTATCAGAAATGTAGATAAAGAAATTGATTATCTGACTGGAACGGAGAAATCATTTTATTTGGGACAGGCTTATGGCTTGCGTGCATATTACTATTTCTATCTTTATCGAACATTTGGTGGTGTGCCGTTAGAGACGGAACCGAAAGTTACCGAGGGTAGCATTGATATTACGCAATTATATAAGGCTCGTTCTACTCCGGAGGAAACGTTGGAGTTTATCAAAGAAGATATTAATAAATCCGAAGCTTTCTTCAATGAGTCGGATAAGAAGATGTCCAACCAATATGAATGGTCTTATCATGCAACGGAACTTTTGAAGGCCAAGATATATATGTGGTCTGCCAAAGTCACTACAGGATTACCAGATGATGATATTGCAGGAGATCATATAGCTACTCTGACTGCCGTAGATCCTAATAACAGTGACTTGTTGACAGCAAAGAAGGCTTTATTGAATTTGGTGAACCAACAATTCGAACTGCTTCCAAACTTTGCGGATTTATGGACTCCGGAAGGGAAGAAGAATAAAGAGATCATTTTCGCTCTGTGTTTTAATAAGAATGAATTGACCAATTGGGGGGCGAACTGGTTCTATAATGTAGCCTTGTTTACCAATGCTACGGACTTGGATGGAAATAAATATGGTCCGGATCCGTTGAAGCTATTGACAGCCGGACCATTACGTTATGAGTATAAAGTGCCGTTTATTGAGATTTATGATAAGGAAGATACTCGTTTGGATGCTACTTTCTTTCAATATATGTTCGAAGGAAAGACTCGTGGCGCTTGTTGGAAAAAACTGATGGGACATACGGATGGAGGAACTCATTATTATGATTCAGATGTACCGGTATATAGATATGCTGATGTTTTGTTGATGCTGGCCGAGTGTGAAAACGGGTTGGGAGCTCCGGATAAATGTGCTGCATATATAAATGAGGTACGTAAGCGTGCTTATGGTGATAAATTTGAACAACATAAATATATTGCAGGAGATTATGCGGATAATGAGTGGGCTATTTTGCAGGAACGTGATAAAGAGTTTGTAGGTGAGGGAAGCCGCTGGTTTGATTTATTGCGTTTACGTGATTCCAACGGAAAACCTTTTGTCTTTTCTGTTAAAGCGCATTATGGAAGTTCATTGCCTATATTAACAGAGGATAAGGCGTATATGATGTTGTGGCCTGTTAATGTGGAAGTTTTGAATGGAGATCCGGAAATCAAGCAGACTCCGGGGTATGAATAATAGTGAGATAATATGATGATAATGAAAAGATTGCTCTTTTTAGTATCTGTATGCAGCTTATGTATGGTTGGTAATTCTCAGAATTACCAACCTGAGAAGCATGCAGTTGTGAAATCAGATCGTGGGGATGGACGGTTACTAAGTACTTATGCCATTGTTCATGAGATGTTGAAAGATACACATCCCCAATATGCTTACCGTTCCGGTATGTCCGCACAGGAATTTACGCAATGGCAGGATGGAGTGCGTGCTGCGATGGTGGAGATCATGAAGTTTCCCGAGATAAAGAGACAACCGTCTCCTGTCTGTGTGAAAACGGAAAAAAAAGAGGGATATATTTTAGAGAAATGGGAGTTCTATCCTTTTCCAAAGTCAGTTTCCACTTTTCTGGTTTTGAAACCGGAACATTTGAAGGGTGCAGTACCCGGAGTTTTGTGCATTCCGGGGTCCGGAAGGACCAAAGAAGGATTGGTTGGTGAGCCCGGCATCTGTGATAAGTTAACTGAGGATTATAATAATCCCAAAGTAAGTATGGCTTTGAATATGGTTAAAGAAGGTTATGTGGCGGTAGCGGTGGATAATGCCGCTGCCGGAGAAGCCTCCGATTTGGAATGTTATGATAAAGGATGGAATTATGACTATGATGTTGTTTCCCGTTTTTTGCTTGAACTGGGATGGAGTTGGCTAGGGTATACTTCTTATCTGGATATGCAGGTGCTGAATTGGATGAAAGCCCAGTCTTATATCCGAAAGGACAGGATTGTGATTAGCGGATTCTCATTAGGTACAGAACCGATGATGGTCTTGGGGGTGTTGGATAAGGATATTTATGCTTTTGTGTACAATGATTTTCTATGCCAGACTCAGGAACGTGCCGTTGTAATGACTAAACCTGACAAGGAAAACAGACGTCCTTTTCCAAATTCTATCCGTCATCTGATACCTGGTTATTGGAGGTATTTTAATTTTCCAGATGTTGTTGCGTCATTAGCTCCTCGTCCTATCATTTTTACAGAGGGAGGGTTGGACCGTGATTTCCGTTTGGTACAATCTGCTTATGCTGCTAGTGGAAAACCGGAAAATGCGGAGTTTCATCATTATCCGAAGTTTGCTGATAAGGCAGTTAGAAAAGATGTGGAGCACCTTGATGAAGGACTGGATTCAAAGACCTATTTCGAAGCGGTCAATGTAGATCCCCCTTCTCATTATTTTAAAAACGAACTGGTTATTCCTTGGTTACGCAAAGTTTTAAAGTAGGTTCAGGTATTTTGATAGGCTGTGATTTTTTATATAATATGAGCTCCTTGTTTTTCATCTAGGTGAAAGCAAGGAGCTCTTTTTTATTGATTGTGAAGAATTCTTGCAAAATTTAATCTTGTTTTAATGCAGATTGTAGTGTTTCCCAATTTTTATTGAAATCGGGCATGGAATGAAAAAGTAAATTCGCTCCTTCATTCAGTAACACATTGTCGTGCAATGGTCCTGTATTCACGGCGATGGTAAAAATACCGGCTGCAACTCCCGCCTGTACACCTAGTGGTGCATTTTCTATTACTAACGCTTCATTGGGTTTAAAGCCGCCTTTCTTTAGGGCCATCAGATATGGTTCCGGATTTGGTTTCCCATATTTCACATCAAAGGCGGTAACCATTAAGTTGGCTTGGAATATGCCCGGAAAATTATGATTCAATCGGTCCAATAACGAAGTTTGTCCCGAACCGGTCACTACCATCGGAGTCAGTCCTTCACTCTTTATTTTAGTCAATACTTCCAGTGCGCCGGGCATCCGTTCTGCTTTGGGGCATTTGTTGAATTCTTCAGTTTTGGCTTGGTAGATAGCTTTTATTTCTTCTTCAGTAGCATCATGCCCACGTTCCCGACGACTTACTATATTGATCGTAGATGCACCGGTACGCCCTTCGTGCATATAAGCTTCTTCTCGGCTGAGGCCGAAACCGAAGCGTTTCATTATTTTATGCCATGACTCAGCATGGTTGGGCATGGAGTCGAACAGCACGCCGTCCATATCGAATAATACGGCTTTCAAGTCGATGGATTCGTATCCATGAGTATGAAGATAGTTATTTATCGCTTCTTTAAACATAGAATAAATGTATAGTTATTACTTCCAAAGGTGTGACCGTTGGATTGGAATAAAGTGAAGAATCTGCAAGCATTTGGTGGATGCTTTCAGATTCTTCACTGTTATTCGGAATGACATTGATAAATGGCATTCTGAATAGGTTCTTGATATTATAATCTAGCTTGGATAGCTTTAGACTCTTCTTCGTATCCCGGTTTATTCAACAAAGCAAACATATTTTTCTTGTATGCTTCCACGCCCGGTTGGTTGAACGGATTTACTCCCAGCAAATAACCGCTGATACCACAAGCTTTTTCAAAGAAATAGATGATTTCTCCCAGGTAGTATTCATTCAGTTCGGGTACAATCAGTCGCATATTGGGTACACCACCGTCAACGTGTGCCAGCTGAGTACCTAGTTCTGCCATCTTGTTCACTTCGTCTACACGCTTTCCTGCCAAGAAATTCAAGCCATCCAAATTTTCGCTGTCCGAAGGAACTTGAAGCGTATGTTCCGGGTTTTCGATAGAGATAACTGTTTCGAAGATAGTACGTTCACCTTCCTGAATCCACTGTCCCATAGAATGGAGATCAGTAGAGAAGTCGACGGCAGACGGATAAATACCTTTACCATCCTTGCCTTCGGATTCACCGTACAATTGTTTCCACCATTCGTTCATATAGTGCAGTTTGGGATTGAAGTTTACCAAAATCTCAATCTTCTTTCCGTCTTTATACAATTCATTGCGGGTAGCAGCATAAACAGCGGCAGGATTTTCGGCAAACGGAGTAGCCGGACCACATATTGTTTCCATCGTACGTGCGCCTTCCACTAGTTTCTCAATGTCAAATCCTGCCACTGCGATAGGCAGCAAACCTACCGGAGTAAGGACAGAGAAACGACCGCCTACATTATCGGGGATAATAAAAGTCTGATATCCTTCCTTGTCGGCTGTAACACGTGCGGCACCCTTTTTGGCATCTGTAACGGCAACAATCACTTTCTTCGCCATTTCCTTGCCAAGCTGGTCTTCACACTGTTTTTTCAGTAAACGGAAAGCTAAGGCGGTTTCTGTAGTAGTACCAGACTTGGAAATATTAATTACACCGAACTTTTTGTCCTTCAAGTATTCAGTCAACTCGAACAAGTAATCTTCGCCGATATTGTGGCCTGCAAAAACGATGACGGGTCCGTCTTGTTTTGCTTTCAACCATTGGAAACTATTGGATAAAGCTTCTATTACGGCACGTGCTCCCAGATAGCTTCCACCGATACCTGCTACGACTACTACTTCGCAGTTGTCGCGCAGAACCTGGGCAGTAGCTTTCAAGTCAGCCAAATGTTCGGCTGTTATAGACGATGGCAAATGCAACCAACCCAAGAAGTCATTACCTTTACCTGTACCGTTTTCCAATGTTTCCATGCAGGCTTTCACCTGAGGTTCGTAAGCAGCGATTGTTTCCTTAGAAACAAAACCGGCTACTTTGTCGATGTTTAAACTAATATTCTTCATTGTATCTGATATTTTATCTGAATGAATCAGTTAATAATTTAATCTCAATCATGGGCGAGATGCGCTCATATAAAATATTATAAACGGCATCTACGATAGGCATGTTCACGTGCAAGTGCTTGTTTAGCTCCTTGATACATTTCGTTCCGTAGTATCCTTCGGCAATCATTTCCATTTCTATCTGTGCGCTTTTTACGGAATAACCTTTACCAATCATGGTTCCGAATACGCGGTTCCGGCTGAAATTGGAGTAGGAGGTAACCAACAAGTCACCCAGATAAGCGGAATCATCAATAGAACGCTCTACGGGATGTACGGTATTCAGGAAGCGGTTCATCTCTTGAATGGCATTTGAAATCAATACAGCCTGAAAATTGTCGCCATATTTCAGACCGCTGCAAATTCCAGCGGCGATAGCATAAATATTCTTCAATACCGAAGCGTATTCTATACCTGCCACATCCGGGCTTACAGAAGTTTTTATGTAATGTCCGGCCAGCTGCCGGGCGAATATCTTCGCCTTGTCAATGTCTTTACATCCGATAGTCAGATAGGAAAGACGCTCCAAGGCTACTTCTTCTGCGTGGCACGGACCTGCAATGACGGCTATATTCTCTTCGGGAACACCGTATACCTGATGAAAATAATCGGAAACAATCAGGTTCTCGTCAGGGACGATACCCTTGATAGCAGTGACAATGAACTTGTCCTTTATTTTGGTTTTCAGCTTTTTCAGGTGGCTTTTCAGATAGGGAGAGGGGGTAACGAATATTAGGGTATCCGATTCCTTTACTATCTTGTTGATATCTGAAGAGAAGTTGATGTTCTTTATTTCAAAGCGCACACTTGTCAGATAAGCCGGATTATGTCCCAAACGTTTGAATTCTTCAATTCGGTCGTCGCGGCGCATATACCAGTTGATTGATTCAGCCTGAGCCAAGACTATTTTTGCAATAGCCGTGGCCCAGCTGCCACCACCCATTATCGCTATTTTACCGGGCAATTTCATGCTTATTATTTATGATGGATAATTGACAATTGGAATAATTCTCAATCTTTAAATTCTCAATTCTCAATTTTCGCAATCCATCCGGCAACTTCGTCCACCGTAGGATTGGTTAGTTCCAATTTATATTTTTTGTTGATTCCGCAAATGTCCATATGCAGCTTCTGCGGATTCACTTCTTTCATATCGCTCACCAGGTTATAGCCTGCTTTCTGAATGACAGGAACCCAGTCTTCTGAAATTCCCAGTTCCATAAATTTGGCAGGAGTGTCTTTCGGAGTAATCTTTTCGGGACGCATCTGGGGGAAGAACAATACTTCCTGAATGGTAGACTGTCCGGTCATCAGCATCGTCAGACGGTCCATACCGATTCCCATACCCGAAGTGGGGGGCATACCGTATTCCAGCGCACGGACGAAGTCTTTGTCAATAATCATAGCTTCATCATCTCCCTTTTCGCTCAGTCTCATTTGTTCTTCGAAACGTTCCAACTGGTCAATCGGGTCGTTCAATTCGGAGTATGCATTACACAGTTCCTTGCCGTTCACCATCAGCTCGAAACGCTCGGTCAAATCCGGATTGCTGCGGTGTATCTTTGTCAGCGGAGACATTTCTTTCGGATAGTCGGTGATGAAAGTCGGCTGGATGTAAGTACCTTCGCAGAATTCTCCGAAGATTTCATCGATCAGTTTGCCTTTGCCCATTGTGTCGTCAATCTCCATATTGAGTTTCTGGCAAACTTCTCGTATCTGTTCTTCGTTCATGCCTGTCAGATCATAGCCGGTGTGTTCCTTGATAGAATCCAGCATGGTGACACGTTTGTACGGGGCTTTGAAGTCAATGATGTTGTCGCCTACTTTTACTTGAGTGGTGCCGTTTACATCCAGACAGATTTTTTCAATCATTTTTTCTGTAAATTCCATCATCCAGTTGTAGTCCTTGTAGGCTACATATATTTCCATACAGGTAAATTCAGGATTGTGTGTGCGGTCCATTCCTTCGTTACGGAAGTTCTTACCTATTTCATACACTCCTTCGAAACCACCTACAATTAGTCTTTTCAGGTACAACTCACTGGCAATACGCATATACAGCGGCATATCCAGTGCGTTGTGGTGAGTTATGAATGGACGTGCGGCTGCTCCGCCGGCAATGGATTGCAGAATCGGGGTTTCCACTTCCATATAACCTTTTGAGTTGAAATATTCGCGCATAGAGCTATATACTTTACTGCGCTTGATGAAGATATCTTTTATCTCTTCATTCACAGCAAGGTCAACATAACGTTGGCGATAACGCAGTTCAGGGTCTTCAAACTTGTCGTAAGCGACTCCGTCTTTGTATTTTACAATAGGAAGCGGTTTGATAGACTTGGACAGTACGGTCAGTCTTTTAGCGTGGATACTGATTTCACCCATTTGGGTTCTGAATACGAATCCTTCTATACCGATAAAGTCACCAAGGTCCAGCAGACGTTTGAACACAGTGTTGTACATTTCTTTGTTTTCATCCGGGCAGATGTCATCACGGGTGATATACACCTGGATACGGCCTTTTGAATCCTGTAATTCGATAAATGAAGCTTTACCCATCACACGGCGGCTCATCATACGTCCGGCTACCGATACTTTGCGAGGTTCCTCATCATCCTTGAACTCAGCTTTTATATCTGTAGAAAATGCATTGGTTACATACTCAGCTGCGGGGTATGGCTCGATGCCCATAGCGCGCAATTCATTCAGACTGTTTCGTCTGATAATCTCCTGTTCACTTAGTTCTAATACGTTCATCCTGTTAAAACATTAACTCAATTTGTTGGCAAAAATACGAAAGATTTTGCAAAGTACCTCATTAAGACGTGTTTTTATTTCGATAAAGCCTGTTCTTGAGCCAGTTCGCACACCATAGATATCATGAACAGCACTCCGATTGCACCGCAGGCAATAATCAGGGCGAGATTAATCATACGGGCACGGAAAAGGGTGGAAGTATGCAGATGGGAAGCTGTGTATTCTTTAAAGAACAGATAAAGGCCCGGTACAGCCGAACTTGCCAGCAGAAAATCTTCGGGAATATGGAAAAAGTAAGTTTTGGTGAAACCGATCAGTGCCCAGTGGCAGAGAAACATGACGAGAAAGATATTGACTCGTTTGGAAAATGCCAGCAGCAGTCCGATGGTGAAAACCGCTACCGAACAAGGCATTACAGGTGAGGTCATCATGGGAAAGCTCATCCCCCTTATAATGGAGAAGAGTGGATAGGCCAATGGCAACATACAAAGCAGGACGGCTAGTGCGGTATGTTTGTGAGTCCGGTCAAAAGGGGTGTAGTTTACTTTCAGGTCATAAATCCAGAAGATGGCCATGATTCCCCAAAATCCTGCCAAAGCATTGTTGTAACTTCTTGGTTCACAATAAATCATGTAATACACGGAAGCTATCCATACATTCAAGAATATGAGATATAACTTCATCGCTACTTTTATTTTTTTTGTGGGGCTTTTGAATAGAGAACAGGTTAAAATAATGCCGATAAGGGTGATAATAACTTGATAAATCCAGGTACCCGCATTGTAATGAGTGATTGTATCCCAAAAAATATTCATCTTCTTGATAAGTTGGTAGTTATTTTGGGTGCCAAAATTACGAAAAAATGATGGAATAGCCTATCTTTGTAGCGAATATATAAAAATAAGAGAAGAACGATGAAGAAGTTTATGAGTCTGATGTTGCTGGTTTGCGCATGTTTGCTGAGCCAGCCGGTGAAGGCACAACAGGTTACTCCTGATAATGCCGGTTATATAGTAAAGGTAGGGGATATGGCTCCCGATTTTGAAATGGAACTGACAGACGGACAGAAAGTGAAACTCTCTGATTTGCGTGGCAAGGTGGTGATGCTTCAGTTCACTGCCAGTTGGTGTGGAGTTTGCCGAAAGGAGATGCCTTTTATTGAAAAAGATATCTGGTTGAAACATAAGGATAATAAAGCGTTTGCTCTCTTTGGAGTGGATCGGGACGAACCTTTGGAAACCGTAGTGGCTTTTGCCAAACGTACCGGCGTGACCTATCCGTTGGCTCTTGATCCGGGAGCTGATATTTTTGCCAGATATGCAGACCGTAAAGCGGGCATCACCCGTAATGTATTGATTGACAAAACGGGCAAGATTGTAATGCTGACCCGTTTGTACAATGAAGAAGAATTCTCTTCTTTGTGCAAGAAGATAGATGAAATGTTGGGAGAAAAATAACAGATAATGAGAGGATCGGTACTATTTGTCACGTTTTTATTTTTTGTTCTATCACCGCTTCTGGCGAAGAAAAAGCCTCGTACCGGCAAAGAGGCATTATTTGGAAAGGAGTATGCTACCTATCAGATTACATCCAATGAACTAAGCGGAGCTTGTTTTTATTTGGTGAGTGGTCACGGAGGTCCCGATCCTGGGGCCATCGGTATCTATCAGGGGCGTCAGTTGCATGAGGATGAGTATGCATACGATATTATTCTGCGGTTGGCACGTGAGTTGTTGTCACGCGGTGCGAAGGTGCATATTATCATTCAAGATAAGAAAGATGGTATTCGTGACGGTCATGTCCTGGCAAATAGTAAACGTGAAACTTGCATGGGAGATCCTATTCCCTTGAATCAGGTGGCTCGTTTGAAGCAACGTTGTGACTGGGTGAATAAACTGTATCGGAAAGATAAGAGCAGTTACAAACGAGCTGTATTTATTCATGTGGACAGTCGCAGTAAGGGACAGCAGACAGATGTGTTTTTTTATAACGCTCCTAAAAGTACGAAGGGTAGGCGGTTGGCCAATAACTTGCACCGTACCTTTGATAGGAAATATGACAAGCATCAGCCAAACCGTGGCTTTCGCGGAACGGTGAGTGAACGTAATTTGTATGTATTGCGTAATACGACTCCCGTAGCGGTGTTTTTGGAGTTGGGAAATATTCGGAACAAGCGTGACCAACAACGGCTGGTTCTGAAGAATAACCGTCAGGCATTGGCAAATTGGATTGCGGAGGGAATAGTGAAAGACTATAAGCAAGGCAAATAGAATAGGGGCAACGGATGTGCTTTTGTTTTGCCAGCTTTGTGATGGTTGGGTGAGTTATAATCGGCAGAATGTGACTGGTGTTTGAGCTTGTGAAACTTCGAAATCAAGCCTTGCATATTAGAGTCGTGAAATAAAGAAAGGGAGTGACATTTTTTATCACTCCCTTTTCTTTTACTTGATTTCGATTTCCTCTTTCATGTCTATCTCCTCACCGTGAACATCGGTGAACCGATATTGCAGGAAGGCCAGACTTTGGTCTGGGATAATCTTTATTCCGAATCCGTATTTCATTTGCCATTTGCGCTTCAGGGAAACCAGACCCTGATTCACATATGCTGCGATGTACGGATGGATGTACAGCGTAAATCTCTTTATCTTCAATTTGTTGACCAGGTAGTCAATCTTACTCTCCAAAGTATCCGTAAAAAGGATGGATGGCTTTATGCTACCTTTCCCGAAGCAGGTGGGACAGGTTTCATTCGTGTTGACATCCATGGCAGGACGCACGCGTTGGCGGGTAATTTGCATCAATCCAAATTTACTGAGGGGCAGAATGTTATGTTTTGCTCTGTCTTTCTGCATGTTTTGGCACATACGTTCGTACAGTTTCTGCCGGTTCTCTGCTAGATTCATATCAATGAAGTCAACCACGATAATACCACCCATATCACGCAATCTTAACTGGCGTGCCAGTTCGTCGGCGGCACCCAGGTTTACATCCAGTGCGTTAGCCTCCTGCCCGTTGGCAGATTTGGAGCGGTTTCCACTATTGACATCCACTACATGAAGTGCTTCTGTGTGTTCAATAATCAGGTAAGCTCCACTTTTATACGAAATGGTTTTCCCGAAAGAGGATTTGATTTGTTTGGTAATACCGAAATTGTCGAATATGGGAAGCTGACCCTTGTACAGTTTTACGATTTCGGCTCGTTCAGGGGCGATAAGTGATACATAATCCTTAATCTCATGGAACACTGTTTCATCGTTCACATAGATGTTCTCATAAGACGGATTGAAAAGATCGCGCAACATGGCCACTGTACGGCTGGTCTCTTCGTATACCAATGCCGGCAGTTTGGGAGCCTTCTGTACTTTAGTGATTGTTTCTTCCCAATGTTTCAGCAAGACTTTAAGCTCTGCATCAAGCTCGGCCACCCTTTTGCCTTCCGCTACGGTGCGTACAATCACTCCGAAGTTTTTCGGTTTGATGCTTTGCAATAACTGTTTCAGACGGGCGCGTTCTTCGCTCGATTTAATTTTTTGTGATACCGAAACCTTATCGTTGAAAGGGATTAATACCAAATAACGTCCGGCGAATGACAATTCGCAGGTTAGTCTGGGGCCCTTGGTCGAGATAGGTTCCTTTACAATCTGCACAATAACTTCCTGACCTTGCTGGAGGGTGGTTGAAACCGTCCTTCCTTTTCAATATCAGGCAGCATAGTAGCTTTTGTGATGGGAAAAAGTTTTTTACGGTCGCTTAAAACTTGCTTCAGATACTTCTGATAAGAATGAAATTGAGGACCTAGGTCTAGATAATGAAGAAAAGCATCTTTTTCAAAGCCGACATCCACGAAACAGGCATTAAGGCCGGGCATTAGTTTCTTTACCCGTCCCAAATACATATTTCCCACATTGAAGGAAGCACTTCTCCCTTCTTTCTGAAATTCCACCAACGCTTTATCTTCAAGGAGTGCGATGGAAATCTCTTTGGGTTGTACGTCTACTACTAGTTCGCTTGTCACTTTTGTATTTTTAAATTGTTCACTTTTCTCATTAAACAAAGAACAAACCTGAAAGACTTTTGTTGCTTTGCAAGGTTTGTTCTTTATTTGTCGTCACAGACAGACTACAAATTATTTTTTGCTTTTATGTCTGTTCTTTCTTAGTCTTTTTTTACGCTTGTGAGTAGACATTTTGTGTCTTTTTTTCTTCTTTCCGCTTGGCATAGCTTCAAATTTTATGGGTTAATACTCTTGTTTATTATTTCTTTACTGATAATGTAAATGTCTTAGCTGGTTTAAATGCCGGAATATTGTGCTCCGGAATAATGATTGTAGTGTTCTTTGAAATGTTGCGAGCAGTCTTCTGAGCTCTTTTCTTCACTACAAAACTTCCAAAACCACGCAGGTACACATTTTCTTCTTTAGATAATGAATCCTTTACTGTATCCATGAAAGCCTCAAGTGTGGTTAACACTGTCACCTTGTCAATACCGGTATTTTTCGTAATTTCGTTTACGATATCTGCTTTAGTCATTTCGCTAAATAATTATTGTTATACTTATATCTTAATTTTTTGGACTGCAAATATATAGCTTTTCTCCCTCTTTAAGAAATATATTCAGAATAAATTTCCTAAAAAAAAGCATCTTCTTCCATTTTCTTGGTTTACTTTGCGGAAATATTGCATAGAATGCACTTTTATATAATACTGATATGGAGAATTTTAGCAGAAAATTGATAGATTGGTATAGGGAAAACGGGCGTGATTTGCCGTGGAGAAGGACAAAAAATCCTTATTTGATATGGATCTCGGAGATTATTCTACAACAAACTCGTGTGGTTCAGGGATATGATTACTATCAACGTTTTGTGGCCCGTTTTCCTGATGTGTTCGCACTGGCGGCAGCCGATGAGGATGAGGTGATGAAATATTGGCAGGGGCTGGGGTATTATTCTCGTGCGAGAAATTTGCATGCTGCGGCCAGAAGGATGGCAGAGGCAGGAGGATTTCCTGTAACATACACTGGGGTGCGTGCTTTGAAAGGAGTGGGAGAATATACAGCAGCGGCTATTTGTTCATTTGCTTACGGTATGCCATACGCAGTGGTGGACGGTAATGTGTATCGGGTGCTGTCCCGTTGGTTGGGCATTGATACCCCCATTGATTCGGCGGAAGGAAAGAAACTGTTTGTCCGGGTTGCCGATGAGTTGCTGGACCGTGAGCGCCCTGGTCTCTACAACCAGGCTATCATGGATTTTGGAGCTTTGCAGTGTACTCCGGTAGCGCCCGACTGCCTGTTTTGTCCGCTAAACGATTCTTGTGTGGCGCGTCTGAAGGGGATTGCCGGCTCTTTGCCTGTGAAGCAACATAAAACCAAGGTGACTAATCGTTATTTTAATTATATATATGTACGTATGGGCGCGTATACCTTTATACATAAGCGCAGCGGAAATGATATATGGAAAAATTTGTATGAACCGCCTTTGATAGAAACGGATCGTGAGTGGACGGAAGAGGAACTGTATGCATCGCCACAGTTTCGAGGGATGCTGGCCGGGGGAGAGGAGCCCATAGTGCGGCTGGTGCGGAAAGGGGTGAAGCACGTGTTATCCCACCGGGTGATTTACGCAAATTTTTATGAAGTGATTCTCCCTGAGAATTCGGCTTCTTTTGCGAAGTATCAGAGAATAAGCGTGGAAGATTTGCATAAATTTGCCGTATCGCGTTTGGTGAATCAGTTTTTTTCGCTAATTTTGGAGCCTAATAATTAAAAAGGAATAATAGAATGTCAGTAAATAAAGTCATTTTGATTGGAAATGTAGGAAAGGACCCTGATGTGAGATATTTGGATACCGGCATTGCCGTTGCCACTTTCTCGTTGGCCACCACCGATCGTGCCTATACGTTGCAGAATGGAACACAGGTTCCCGAACGTACGGAATGGCATAATATCGTGTTATGGAGAGGACTGGCCCAAACTGCGGAAAAATATGTCCGTAAGGGCGACAAACTCTACATAGAAGGGAAAATCCGCAGCCGTTCATACGATGACCAGAATGGCATAAAACGTACCATTGTCGAGATTTTTGCTGATAATATGGAGATGCTGACCCCGCGTAATACCTCGCAGCAACCGGGTACAGGATATGTACCGCAGGCACAAGCGGTATCCCGGCAGCAGGTGTCTGCACAAACGGCTCCGCAGCAACAGCAAGGCTCGGATAATAGCCTGACAGACGATTTACCTTTTTAATTAAGAGAACTTGATGTTTAACTAAAACCAGATTCCTTGGACCCTGACTCGTATTTATGCCGCTTGGCGGATTTATTTGACGGTGTAACCGTAACGGCTCCTACCATGGAGCTATCATAGCTATCTTGTTAGCTGTTTTATTGTTGTATGCCTCAGGCTTTGTGTCTGCTTCGGAAATAGCTTTCTTTTCCCTTTCACCTGTTGATTTAAGTGAGATAGAGGAAGGAAAACATACTTCGGACAGACGTATCAGCGCCCTGCTGAATGATTCCGAACGCTTGTTAGCGACTATTCTTATCTCTAATAATTTTGTCAATGTAACCATTATCATGCTGTGCAATTACTTTTTGCCAGCACCATACACTTTGGAAATTCCGTGATTCTGGAATTCCTGCTAATAACGGTTGTCCTTACTTTTCTGCTGTTGCTTTTCGGTGAAATCATGCCTAAAATTTATTCGGCACAGAACACGTTGAAGTTTTGCCGTAAGGCAGCTCCTGTCATTTCTTTTTTAAAGAAATTCTTTTCACCTTTGTCGGCATTGCTGGTCCGTTCTTCCTTTTTGGTGAACAGATGTGTGGCAAAAAGGAATTATAATATTTCTGTCGATGAGCTTTCACAGGCTTTGGAACTGACGGACAAGAGTGAGATTTCAGAGGAAAGCAATATTCTGGAAGGTATTATCCGTTTTGGTGAGGAAACGGCTAAGGAAGTGATGACTTCCCGGCTGGATATGGTGGACTTGGAAATCAATACTCCTTATTCCGATGTGTTGAAATGTATTGTGGAAAATGCCTATTCCCGTATTCCGGTATATGCCGAATCGCGGGATAATATAAAGGGGATTCTTTATATAAAGGATTTGCTTCCTCATTTGGGCAAAGGCGACAACTTTCGTTGGCAGACATTGGTCCGTCCTGCTTACTTTGTACCTGAAACGAAGATGATTGATGATCTTTTGCGTGATTTTCAGGCGAACAAGATCCATATTGCCATCGTTGTCGATGAGTTTGGAGGTACTTCGGGCATTGTTACAATGGAGGATATCATCGAGGAGATTGTAGGAGAGATTAATGATGAATACGATGATGAAGAGCGTACGTATGTGAAACTGAATGACCGTACCTATATATTCGAGGCAAAAACCTTGCTGTCCGATTTTTATAAGATTATGAAAGCTGATCCCGCTCTTTTCGAGAAAGTGGAAGGAGATGCGGACACTTTGGCTGGTTTGTTGCTGGAAATAAAAGGGGAGTTTCCTGTATTGCACGAGCGGTTAGATTATGGGAATTATCATTTTGAGGTACTTGAAATGAATACGCGCCGCATTTTGAAAGTAAAAGTTATCGTTGACTCTTCCAGCTCCGTGGAAGAAGAAAAGAAATAGATTTTATTATGCCTTTATACCGTACTTATAGCGAAGGGGAGTTTCTGCTTGGAATATGGAAGTCTGATGAAACAACGGAACAACTGCTGGCATCATTGGAGCATAAAGACTGGTATAGGGAGAAATTGGCTGTTCTTTCCGAAAAACGGAAGCATGAATGGTTGTCGGTACGTGTGCTGCTGAAGGCTTTGTGTGGAGAAGAAAAGGAGATAGCTTATTACTCTTCGGGAAGGCCTTATCTAAAGGATGGAAGCCGGTATATCAGCATCTCGCATACTCGCGGTTATGTGGCGGTGGCGCTTCATTCTTCCTGTGAGGTGGGAGTGGATATAGAGCAGTATGGAACCAGAGTGCGGAAAGTAGCTTCCCGTTTTATTCGTTCCGATGAAGAGCCCGCAATGATGGAAGGAGATGAAGTTTATGCTTTATTGCTCCATTGGTCGGCCAAGGAGGCACTGTTCAAACTGATGGGAGTAGAGGAGGTGGATTTCATTCGTCATCTTCGTATTTTTCCTTTCAGCTTGTCGGAAGAGGGGGAGTTCGAGGCATGCGAATATCGTACAGGCCGGCAGGAACGTTATCGGGTCCGTTATGTCACTCATCCCGATTTTGTATTGACTTGGATTATAAAATAATGCTCAGGCGAATCACTTCGGCTGAGCACTCCAAATAAACTTGGCAGAGTTTACTTTAAAATAAATTTTCTTTTTACCTGATACTCTTTTCCGGACAGTGAAACGGAGAAAATAGCGGATGTGTTTAAAGGCATCCCTTACGTTCAGTGTTCCAAGCTCTTTCCTCGAAAGCTTCAGATTTGATAAATGCACAGGCAGGTCTTCTGACTCGTTTCCGCTATAAGCACCTTCCCGGAAATTATCCCAGTGGTTATTGGCATTTTGCTTATGCGTTTAGTGAAACATACAGCAGCGGGACTGTTCAGGATTCTCACCTTGATTCCCTTTTAATCATTCACCTCGGAGGGGAGATAAATGAACCGATGCACCGCAAAGATACAGTTTATATTTAAGAAAACAATTATCTTTCTTTATTTTTTGGAGCCTGTTTAAATTTTGAAGAAAATTTAGAAACAGGCTCTTGTATCCTCTCATTCTTTACTCAATGTAAATATGAATTCCAGACCTCCACCGGGGGTATTTTTAGCGAAGATTGTTCCGCCATGCAGAATGACTGCGTTTTTTACAATAGCTAGTCCCAGTCCGGTACCGCCCAATTTGCGTGAACGTCCTTTGTCCACCCGATAGAAACGCTCGAACAAACGGCTTAGATGTTCGGGTCCTACTCCTACGCCTGTGTCCGAGAAACTGAAATAATAAAAACGTTCGTCTTCACGGAAACAGCGGATGGTTATGGAAATATGAGTTCCTGCGTATGCAATGGCGTTGTCTGTCAGATTCCGGAAGATGGAGTATAGCAGGGAAGAATTGCCTTGTACGGTCAGTCCTTCAGGCAGCATATTGTGGGCTGTGATCTGCTTTTCTTCCAGTTCCAAAGTTACTTCGTTCAGGATATTCCGCATCATGGTGGTGAGGTTTACCGGTTCTGTTTCGATCATGTTCGGAGCTTCTTCCATGCGGGTAAGTACGGAGATATCCCGTAACAGATGTGCCAGCCGGTTACTTTGTGCATAGCTTCTCTCCAGGAAAGCATTGATTTTCTCACGGGGCAGGGTAGGATTGTTTACTATGGTTTCCAGATATCCCTGTATGCTGCTTACAGGGGTTTTCAATTCGTGGGCGATATTCTGTGTCAGCTGTTTTTTCAGAAGTGCCTGTTCCTTTTCCTGAGTGATGTCATTGATGGAGATTTCAAAGCTGTCATCTTGAAAGATAATGCATTCCACGGCAAAGATACGTCCGTTTTTGTCTATGTTCAATGACATCCGTTTCTCTTCTTTGCCGATACTGCGTTCCTTGTTTTTTGTAATGAAACGGGTGATGGGCTGCAATTCGGGGATGGAGAAGATCTCTTCCGTAGAACTCAGATTTTTGTCCGAGATAAGGTTGGCGTATTGTGTGAACAGATTATTTACCAGAATCTCTTCTTTGCGGTGGTTGAATACGCCTAAGCCTTCGTGCGAGATCTGGAGATGGGTGATCAGTTTCTCGCGTTCGATATATAAATCTTCTTTTGCCTGATGCAGACGTTTGTAAATCTGGATGATATGTTGGGATATCTCGCCCAGTTCGTTTTTGGGAAAGGTATCCTGCATATCAGTGTCTATCGGTTCATTGCGGTCGGCTTTCATGGCGAATTGTTGCAATTTGGTGATAGACATTCCCAATTTATGTGTGAATCGGTAGAACACAATTATTAATATCAGGCTGATTATCAGTGTGAACCATACATAATGAGAGTCTGCTTTCAGGTGTCTCATCAGACTGACATTATAGGGAAGGGCCGAACGAATGATATAGTCCAGGTTAGGATAATACTTTGCCGAATAGAAAAATTCACCGCCCAAGCTTTCCGATTGTCTGTTAATGGAGTAGCCGCTGCCATAAATGATGGCTTCTTTTATTTCCTGACGGTTATGGTGGTTCTCGAAGTGGCTGGGATCTTTTTCCAGATTGTCATAAATTACAGTACCATTCTTATTGATCAGTGTCACGCGTAGATCTTCAAAGGTGTGTTCGCAAACATAGTCGTTCAATTGTTGAATATTCAGTGTATCCCTGCCACGGAGAAAATCATTCAGGCGGTCGTTGTAATTCTGGAGTTGTGTGTTCAGCAATTCTATTTTGTATTCCTTCTCCCTGCGATATTGGAATGCCATGAAACAGATGGCGAATGCTATGAATAAGGAAATTACCGACAAGAATAGTTTCTTGTTGAATGACAGGACGTGGCTGGATAATTTAATAGTCATGGAAAGGTACAGGTTAGGTTATTCGCATTCAAAACAGTATCCGTATCCCAGGCGGGTGACGATGCATTTTCCATATTCGCCTATTTTTTTACGCAGGCGGGTAATGTTGACGTCAATGGTACGGTCCAGCACATAGACTTCCTCCTGCCATACTTTAGCCAGAATATCTTCGCGTGAGAATACGCGGCCTTTGTTTTGTAACAACAGCAACAGGATTTCGAATTCTTTTTTTGTCAGGGAAATTTCTATACCGTCTATGCTGACTTTCTTCTTGGTGATGTCGACTAAAAGCCCTTTGTACTGCAATTGTTCTTGCGCTTCTTTTCCCTGTGTGGGGCTGGTGCGTCGAAGGACAGCCTTAACGCGTGCTATAACTTCGCGCAGTGAAAATGGCTTCGAGATATAGTCGTCGGCTCCCAGGTTGAACCCTGTTACGGTATCGTTTTCAGTATCTTTAGCAGTAATGAATATAATGGGAATAGAAGCAGTAGCTTTATTCTTTTTCAGCATGTTCGCCATTTTGAATCCTGATATTTCTCCCATCATCACATCCAGCAACAGCAAGTTGTATTGGGTCAGTTCCATCTTCAGGGCTTCTTCGGCGGAGTTTGCCGTGTCCACAAAATACCCTTCGTTTTCTAAATTGAATTTAAGAATCTCGCATAGATCTTCTTCATCGTCAACTACTAAAATGCGGTAATCATTCATATATCCATCTTTTTAATACTACAAAACTAATCTTTTCTGATCAGCATTGCAAAGATGGAGCATTTTTATTACTATTTGATGAAACAAATATTACAAAAGATTACATGCTATAAAATCGTTAAGTTCTCATCGCAGATTACACCATTTTAATGATTCTGCAATCATCCCGCCAGATGATAATTGGAACGCAATAAATTATGATTTCGTAAACTCTCCGGCTACCGGAATACTCATTTGGTAACGTATTTCTCTTTTCACTTTTTCCGTGTCCCAAAAGGAACATCAGTTTGGTTAGAACGGATTCCACCGTACTGTCATAGCCGCTGATGACCCCTGCGTCCAGCAGATGGAGTCCGGTTTCATACCTTCCCATTTCCACTGTTCCGGTAGAGCATTGGGAGATGTTGACAATGATGATTCCCCGTGAGGTGGCATCCCTTAGAAGTTCGATGAACCACGGCTTTTGCGGAGCGTTGCCCGAACCGTAGGTCTTTAATACCACTGCGCGTAATCCCGGTGTATGTAGGATATTGCTGATCATGTTTTCCTGGATGCCCGGAAAAAGGGTCAGTATAATTACATTGGTATCATAAAGATAGTGTGGTTTTAATGGCAGATTGGGATCGGCTTTGTGAATACGGTCATATTCATATTTTATGTGGATGCCTGCTGTTGCCAGCGAAGGGAAATTGTATGAACGGAACGCATTGAAATTCTCCGCATTGATTTTTGTGGTACGGTTTCCGCGCAACAGATGGTTTTCGAAGAAGATGCATACTTCGGGTACAATAGCAGTGCCGTCCGGATGTTTGGCAGCGGCTATTTCTATGGAAGTGATCAGATTTTCCTTTCCATCGGTGCGCAACATGCCGATGGGCAGCTGGCTACCCGTCAGGATAACCGGCTTGCTCAGGTTTTCCAGCATGAAGCTGAGCGCTGAAGCGGTGTATGCCATGGTGTCTGTACCGTGCAGAATGACGAACCCGTCAAAATTATCATAATTGTATTTGATGATCTTGACTAACTTGGCCCACAAGGCAGGTTCCATATCCGAAGAGTCAATGGGGGGATTGAACTGGTAAGAGGAGATGCGATAGTTGAACCGCTTCAATTCGGGAACATTGTCTTGTAACTGGTCGAAATTGAAGGCTTCTAGTGCACCTGTCTCAGGATTTTCAATCATGCCGATCGTACCGCCTGTGTATATTAGCAAAACGGAAGGATATTCACTCTGTATCATGCGCTTTTCTTGTTTAATTTTGGCACAAAGATAGTAATTATGTGTAACTATGACAAAAATAAGAGAGGGAAATAACAAAATGTTTTTCTTTATAGGTGATAACTGCTTCTGCCAGATGCTGTGGATGGAAGAAGTAGAAAGATCAGGTATAAGATTATAGATCTTACTGCTGCAAGATATATAATCTTATACCTGTAAGGTATTATATTTTTCACTTGTATCGCCATGATCTTTCAGGTGAATTTTTGAAGAAGAGGATGTTACGAGTTGTGAAAGGTTAGTTTTTCAAGGCTTCCAGCAGCTTGTCCGCTGCTTTTTCCGTATCTCCGTCTTCTTCATCCAGCAAGGTCACGAATTTACTGCCGATGATGGCTCCTGCGGCATGAGCGGATGCGGTTTCGAAGGTTTGCTTATTGGAAATTCCGAAACCTATCATGCGGGGATTGCGTAAATTCATGTCGGCGATGCGTTGGAAATAGGCTTGTTTCTGTGCGTTGAAATCTTTTTGAGCACCGGTGATAGCGGCGGAAGATACCATATAGATAAAACCGTCGGTGTGTTCATCAATCAGGCGGATACGTTCTTCACTGGTTTCCGGAGTGATGAGCATGATGATTCTCACATCTTGTTCCTCGGCTATGGAACGATATTCCTCCATATAATCTTTGAAAGGCAAGTCAGGGATAATCACTCCGTCGATTCCCGTCTCCCGGCAAGTGCGGCAGAAATCCTTGAATCCATATTGCATGATGGGATTGAGATATCCCATCAGCACCAGCGGAATCTGTACTTCTTTACGGATATCTTTCAGTTGGTCGAAAAGGAGCTTCAGTGTCATGCCGTTTTTCAAGGCGCGGGTGGCGGCGTGCTGGATAACGGGACCGTCAGCCATCGGGTCACTGAAAGGAATGCCGATTTCAATCATGTTAATCCCTTTTTTTTCCAGGACTTTGATGGTGCTTGCCGTACCTTCTAAGGTAGGAAAGCCTGCGCAAAAATAAATAGAGAGGATGTCTTTTTGCTTGGTACTGAATAACTGGTTGATTCTGTTCATTGTATTTTTTGTTTTAATTGGTTTATAAATGTGTGGACGGCGGCGGCGTCTTTCAGAGCCGGAGCGGTCTCGAATCCGCTGTTCAGGTCGATGCCTGCCCACTGTTCATGCTTGAATTGCAACAGAGAGGAAAGGCTGCCGGGACGGAGACCGCCACTCAGTAGGAAAGGCGTCTTTCCCCGATAGGCTTGCAGGATATTCCAGTTGAAAGTTTTGCCGGAACCGCCATATCCGGAGCAGGCAGTATCGAAAAGAAAGTAATCGCAAACGCCCTCATAACAACCGGCGGATTGCAGGTCACTTTCCTGTGCTATGGAAAAAACTTTAATGACTCCCAGTCCGGTTGCTTTTAATTTGCGGCATTGTTCCGGTGTTTCCCTGCCATGCAACTGGATATGGTGCAGACCGAATTCCTGTGCTTTCAGCAGGATGTTTTCGCTGCTTTCGTTGACGAAGACCCGATCCGGTGGCATTGTTCCGGTAGGTATTCCGGACGATGTGATACGTAGCGGGCAGATTGGGGGAAGAAGATGAAGCCCATCCAGTCTGCTCCGGCTTGCTCTATGGCGCGTATGTTTTCGGGCTCGCGCATACCGCATACCTTGATAATCATTGTTGCTTCATCCTAACATTTCTCTAGTTGGGTTATAAATTCTTTTAAGGCTTCTCCCGGTGCGGGTGTTTTCATGAAGTTTTCCCCTATCAGGAAGCCTCGGAAGCCGGCAGCCCGGAGTTGTTTGACTGTTTCGGGGCTGGAGATGCCGCTTTCAGAGATCCGGAGCATTTCTTCGGGTAGTTTTTTCGCCAGACGGAAAGAGTTTTCCACCTCTGTGTGGAAGCTTCCCAGATTACGGTTGTTGACTCCCACCATGTCAATGTTCTCGTCTATATATTCCAGTTCTTGCTCGTTGTGGATTTCCAGCAGGACTTCCAGTTCCAGTTCATGGGCTTTGAGGGCTAGGGCTTTACATTGCTCTTTCTTCAAAGCGGCGGCTATAAGAAGGATAGCGTCCGCTCCTACGATGCGTGCCTGATAAAGTTGGTATTCATCTATAATGAAATCTTTCCTTAGAATGGGAAGTTGCACGTGGGGGCGTGCCGAACGGATATCTTTCAGGCTGCCGCCGAAGTATTTTTCATCGGTGAGGATGGAAAGTGCGGAGGCTCCGGCCGCTTCGTAAGCGGGAGGAATGGTATCTGCCTGTGCGTCTTCTTTTATCCATCCTTTGGAGGGAGAGCGACGCTTGAACTCGGAGATGATGCCGTAAGGAGAAGAGGCAAGACTGGCACGCATACTGATACGTGGCATGGGTTCGTTACAATAGTTTATCAGCATTTCTTTGCTGATGGCAGCCTTTTGCAGTTCGATCTCGATCTGCTTGCAGGCGATGATTTCTGTTAATATATCTGTCATTGTATGAGGCGTTTGGTAGTGGAATACCGGGTGTGTAGTCAACTGTTCAGTTCCACAAATTTTTTCAATGTATTCAATGCTTTTCCGCTTTCCAATGATTCACGGGCGATGGCCACGCATTCTTCTATCGGTTTGGCCGGTTCCATGGCTTGTATGGCAAAAGAAGCGTTAATCAGCACACTGTCTGTCTGGGCTTTGGTGGCTTTGTTCTCCAGTACGTTATTGAAGATTTTCGACGCTTCTTCGGGAGTGTTCCCACCATAAAGCTCTTCTTGTCTGGCGAGAGAGAAGCCTAGTTCGGATGGCTTGTAGATGGTTTCGTAGCGATTGGTCATCACTTTGAATTCATCGGTCAGTGAGATTTCGTCGTAACCGTCCAGGTTGTTTACTACGGCAAATCCAATGCCCAGTTTTTGGAACACGTTGGTATAAAGGCGCATTTGCGGCAGATCGGCGACTCCTAGAAGTTGGTAAGCCGGAAGACATGGATTAACCAGCGGACCTAGCAGGTTGAATATGGTACGTACTTGCAGTGCTTTGCGGACAGGGCCTACACTTTTCATGGCAGGATTGAACAACTGGGCATGCATATAGACCATTCCACATTCTTCCATAGAACGGGTCAGCTTATCCGGATTGTTCGTGAATTTTACACCGTGTTGTTCGATGACATTGCTGGCTCCGCTGACGGAAGTCGCGCCATAGTTGCCGTGTTTGGCAACATGATATCCGGCTCCTGCTACAATGAAGCAGGCGCAAGTAGAGATATTGAAGGTATTTTTTCCATCACCGCCTGTGCCCACAATGTCAATAGGGGTGTAAGCGGAAAAGTCTATAGGTATGCGGGTGGTGAGCAATGCTTCACGGAAACCTATCAATTCTTCTACTTTGATGCCGCGCATTTGGAAAACGGTCAGCAGGGCGGCTATCTGTGCGTCGTTATACATTCCCCGGGTTATGTTGAGCAGCAAATTCTTTGCTTCTTTTCGGGTCAGTTCCTCGTGATTGAAGAGGCGGGATAATATAGCTTTCATATTTATTATGTACGGTTGGGGTTATGCGTTTAGAAAGTTGGCTATCATGGCTTTACCATCGGGGGTTAGTACGGATTCGGGATGAAACTGGATGCCGTGGATATCGTATTCTTTATGTTTCAATGCCATGACGAGACCTTCCTGGCTTACTGCGGTTATTTCAAGGCACTCAGGGAAACCGTCCGTATCTACTACCCATGAGTGATAACGTCCTACCGGCACTTCATCCGGCAGTCCGTTGAAAATGTAATCGGTTTTCTTTCCTTTGTCTTTTGATTGGTTCTTTTTAATTGAGATGGGGGTCTGTACGCCATGAAATACTTCGCTCAGATTGGTCAGTTTGCCGCCAAAAGCTTCTCCTATGGCCTGTTCTCCCAAGCATACACCCAGAATCGGTTTCTTGCCGGCATATCTTTTAATTACTTCGAGCAGCAGGCCTGCTTCTGATGGAATACCGGGACCGGGTGAAAGAATGATTTTATCGAATTTTTCCAATTCTTCCAGTTGGAAAGCATCGTTACGTAATACGGTAACTTCGGCTCCCAGTTCTTTTACCAAATGACTCAAATTGTAGGTAAATGAGTCATAGTTGTCTATAATTACTGTTTTCATGATGATTCGTTTTTACATTTGTTCTGCCAGGATGATTGCTTTTTTAAGTGCTCCCAGTTTGTTGTTTACTTCTTGTAATTCGTACTCTTCATTGCTCTTAGCTACGATGCCGCCACCGGCTTGAAACCATAGTTCGTTGTTGCGGCTGACGAATGTACGAATGGTGATAGCTTGGTTCAATGTGCCGTTCAGCCCGATAAATCCGATGCAACCTCCATAGGCTCCACGGCTGTGAGGTTCGTATTCGCTGATCAGCTGCATGGCTTTTACCTTCGGAGCGCCACTCAGGGTTCCGGCCGGGAAAGTATCAATAAATGCTTTGATGGGATTGGCTTTGGGGTTCAGTTCGCCGCTGACCCGGCTTACCAGATGAATGACGTGGCTGTAATATTGAGCTTCTTTGTAAAATTCTACTTGTACATCGTGACAGTTGCGGCTCAAGTCATTGCGTGCCAGATCTACCAGCATTACATGTTCCGCATTTTCTTTGGGATCAGCCAATAGGTTGGCGGTGAGTTCAGCATCTATTTTCTTGTCTCCGTTGCGGCGGGTGGTTCCGGCGATAGGGTCGATGGTGGCACGCCCGTTTTCTATTTTACAATGGGTTTCGGGAGAGGAACCGAAAATACGGAAGCCTCCGAAATCGAAGTAAAATAAGTAGGGGGACGGGTTGATGCTGCGTAAAGCACGGTAAAGTTTGAAATCATCTCCTTCGTAACGTTGGATAAAACGGCGTGAAAGGACGATTTGGAAAACATCGCCGCGCATACAGTGGGCAATGCCTTTGCGGATGTTCGCCTTATGCTCTTCATCGGTCAGGGTACTGGTGGTTTCGCCTACGGCACGGAAGTCGTAAGTGGTATAGTTACGGTTGTGGATCGCTTTTTCCACATAATCCAGATGGCTGTCCTCACCGTCCTGCAACATTTCCAGTAATAACATTTCGTTGCGGAAGTCATTGAAGACAATCAGGTATTTATATAAGATATACAACATATCCGGAGCATCGTTCTTAGGATCACGGCTGTCTTTTACATTGATATGTTCGAAATAGCGTACGGCATTGAAAGTGGTATAGCCATACAGTCCGCAGTAGTTGTTGTATTCTCCGCTTACCTTGAAACGATTCAGAAAATCGGAGATCGCATGGTCTGCCCGGAAATGTTCGCTGATGGGATGTTCTTCTATGCTGCCGTCAGGGTAGGTGGCAGTGGCTGTGCCATGATTGATTCCGATGCTGGCTACAGGATTCAGTCCGATGAAAGAACGGTTGTTCTCACTTCCATGATAGTCGGAACTTTCCATCAGTGCACTCTGTGGGAAAATGTCGCGCACTTTCAGATAGGTACTGACCGGTGTATGCAGGTCACCCAGTATGGTTTTGCATCGGGTGGTATAGGTAAAAGTTTTCATTGTTTCTTTTCTGTTTATAGTTGTCCGTATAGGATTTTTGCTCTCATGGGTTTCTATGTGTTATTGCAAGGAGGCCCTTGTGCCGGATTCTTTCAAGTAGGTTTCAATATCCTTATCTCCGCGTCCTGATACGGTGAGAACCACTATATCCGTTGGCTTGAATCTCATTTTGTCCAATGCTCCCAATGCATGAGCCGATTCCAATGCAGGAATGATACCTTCCAGCCGGGTCAGCTCAAATGCGGCACGGATGGCTTCATCATCGTTTATGGCGAGTACCAAAGCGCGTTGCTGTTTGGCCAGATTGGCATGCATGGGTCCTATGCCCGGATAATCCAGACCGGCAGAGATGGAGTAAGGTTCCTCTATTTGTCCGTCCTCGTTTTGGATAACCAAGGTCTTTGCTCCGTGGATAATTCCCATTTTCCCCAGTTGGATGGTAGCGGCCGAGAAACCGGTGTCTATACCTTTGCCTCCTGCCTCGGCCAGGACAATCTGCACACGTTCATCATCTATATAGTGATAAATGGTTCCTGCCGCATTGCTTCCTCCTCCTACACAAGCCATCAAGTAATCGGGATATTCCCTTCCTTCCTGTTCTTTCAGCTGCTTTTTGATTTCTTCGCTGATAACGGATTGCAGACGTGCCACCATATCAGGGTAGGGATGAGGGCCTACGGTAGAGCCGATGACATAGTAAGTATCGGCAGGGTGGCAACACCAGTCGCGGATGGCTTCGTTTGTAGCATCTTTCAGTGTCATGTTGCCGGAAGTGACCGGGCGGACTTCGGCTCCCAGCATTTTCATCTTTTTCTACATTGATATGCTGGCGTTCTACATCGGTCTTGCCCATGTAAACAATGCATTGCATGTTCATCAAAGCGCATACCGTAGCGGTGGCCACCCCATGCTGTCCAGCTCCGGTTTCTGCAATGATACGTTTTTTCCCCATACGTTTTGCCAGTAACACCTGTCCGATGGCATTATTGATTTTATGTGCTCCGGTGTGGTTTAAATCTTCACGTTTCAGGTAGATCTTACAGCCATATTTCTTGCTTAGCCGGTTTGCCAGGTAAAGAGGTGAAGGGCGTCCTACATAGTCGCGTAGTAACTGGTGGAATTCTTGTTTGAATCCTTCACTTTCCAATACTTTGGAATAGGCATTCTGCAATTCTTCCACACAGCGGTGAAGGATTTCGGGAATATACGCCCCTCCAAATTCGCCATAATAACCTTCTTTGTTTACATGATAAGTTTTCATTGTCGTTCTATATTTTAATGTTAATTGCACTAACGAAAAAAGGCCTGTCGTAAGTACGACAGGCCTTCAGTTTGAATATCCTTTTAGAATGTCAGGTATATATACATGGTCTGGTTCCCTTACGACTTGTTTAGTTGTAAGAAACGCCACCAATATGTATTTACCATGATTCTATTCATAAAATCTGTTTTTATTTTGGGGCAAATGTAAGCGTTTTGTTTTAAACTCCAAAGAAAAACTTACTTTTTTTTTATTTATTTGCAGCTTCGTGTATTTTCCCTTTCACTTCTTCCACTTTCTCACCTACTTTTCCGGCTACTTCACTGCTTACTTCTTCTGCTTTATGTTTTGCATGATGAGCCAGGTCTTTTGCATCTTCTTGTAAGTCCTGAATGGCATCATACACGTCTCTTCTCAATTTGCGACCTCTGTTGCTGTGCGCAAAACAACTTAATGCACTGCCGACCAGCGCTCCTAGTGCCAGTCCGGCAAAGAATTTTCCATTATTCATAATCTTATTACTTTAAATTGGTTTTATAAATGAACATTTCGGGTGGCGGAATGGTTTTAATACATCAGTTAATAAATCATTAAAATGAAGTGTATGAAACGTAAACTTTGGATAAGAATAGGTGCCGTGTTGTTGGCAGGATTGCTGTTATGGTGGCTCTTTTGGGCTATTTTGATCGATGAGGACGAGAATGAACAAAGTCTGCCTGAAACAGAACAGATAGAGTGATTTGTCATAAGACAAAAGGATGATCTTCAGGCATGGGTACGAAAGAATAGATTGGAATAGTCGGTATAACATTCTGTTTGCTAAAGTCTATAGAACAATAGAATTAGTTCTAAGCTTATGGCAGGAAAATTTGTTTTGGCTTTCTTTTTTTGTTCTTCTGTCTGAAAATTAATATCCATTTTGCATCTGTCTTCTCAGAAATAATCAGTATATTCGCTTCATTAACCAATTAGACATGATTGAATATGAAAACAATGAATTATTCTATAATCAGATGTATCTGTGCGTTGGTCATCGGTGTGTTGCTGGTGGCATGGCCTGAGGCTGCCATTCTTTATCTGGTTATTACAATCGGTGTGTTGTTTCTAGTACCGGGACTCTTTTCTTTATCCGGGTATTTGATTCGTGGCAAGCAGGATGGCAGTCGTTTTCCTATTGCCGGGCTTGGCAGCCTTTTGTTCGGATTATGGCTGATGATTATGCCGGCATTTTTTGTCGGTATCCTGATGTATGTGCTGGGTGCTGTTTTGGTACTGGCGGGAATCAGTCAGATTGTGAATTTATCTGCTGCGCGTAGTTGGACGGTGGTACCGGGAGGTTTCTTTGTGATACCTGTGTTGGTGCTGATTGCAGGTATTGTGGTATTATTTAATCCATTTACGGCTGCTGCTGTTCCATTCATCATTCTGGGAGTGAGCAGCATTGTATACGGACTGTCCGATTTGATAAACATCATCCGCTTCCGTCAGAAGAAAGAACCGGGGATGCCTGAAATAGAGGATATTACTCCTATAGAAGAGATAAAAGACTAATCCGATTGATATGAAAACACGAGGAAGCTATATTTTATATCTTTTGATTTTATGTGTGGTTGTAGGTTGTAAGGGAACTTCTTCACCTTCCACCGCGTCCGAAACGGATGAGTATGCCGGAACATGTGAGGGGGAAAAAGCGAAAGCTATTTTGTGGGTGGATTATAAAAGAGGACGTAAGATAACGGACGGGACTCCGATAAGAACGGTAAAGGTTTATGCGGATGTTCATGCCGATGGAAGTCTGAAAGTGCTTTCCTGGTGTAAAAAGCAGCCGATGAAGGTAGAAAATTACTTATTGAAAAGAGTGGAAGTTTACCGGATCAGGAAAGAAATATTCGAAGGCGGATATCTGAAACCGGGGGAACAGTATTTGCAGTTACGCTATCTGCCGGGAGAGGTGAAATAATATGTTGTAGGAAGCATTGAAATTCGTAGGAAAAGGTTTTTGTTTCTTTTATATTTCATATCTTTGTGTAACACAAATTGTTAGAAATATGAAGAAACAAATCTTATTGTCTTGTGCACTTGCCTGGGCTGTGATGGCAGGTGCTGAAACGATTGACATTACTACTTTCCGTTATGCCGGACCCTACGTTGTACAGGCCCCTTTTCAGGTGGACAGCGTGGATGTGAATTCAAAGACTTTTGTATCCGGACGTCTGTTGGATACTCATCTTTCTGTGGACGTATTGCAACAGGGAACTTTATTTACAGGCGGGGTTTTGCCGGGAAGTGACTCGGGATATGCCTTGCACATGATGGGTTTTGTGTTGGAGAATACTCGTTATGCCACAGCCAAGCTGAAGATTGAAGGGTTGAAAAGATACCAGCTTTATGTAGATGGAAAGAAGCAGGAAGGGACTGAACTCGCTTTGGAGCCGGCCACCCATTCTGTAGTTATTAAATATCTTTCTGAAGCAGGGAAAACAGATTCCTTGAAAGTGAGTGTGGATACGGATCAAGAGGGAAGCATTTCACTTAAGCAAGATAACAAAAAGCTATATACTTTGGCGGATGTGTTGCATGGAACTCGTTTTGCCGGAGTAGGGCTTTCCCCTGATGGCAGATATTTGATTACCAATTATCGTACGACTTATGTAGGTGGTCGGTCGGCCGGTAGTACGCGCATTACTGAACTTGCCAGCGGTAAGGTTTTGGCGGAGCGTACTGAAAATATGCAATGGATGCCTCGTTCTAACCGTTATTATTATACCCGTACGGGAGTGGATGGCAGGCAGCTGATAGTTGTGGATCCGCTTACCGGAATGGAAACTGTGCTGGTGAATAAATTACCTGACGGGTATTTCCAGTTCGCACCTACGGAAGACTACCTGCTTTTCACCATGACCCAGGAAGGTCCGAAAGAACGTAAAGAAATTTATGAGGTACTGGAACCGGATGACCGCCAGCCGGGGTGGCGTAACCGTTCTTATCTGGCTAAATATGATTTGAAGACCGGTTTGTTGCAGCCACTGACTTTCGGTTATCACAATGTCTGGGCTGCCGATATTTCCAATGACGGCCGGTATCTTTTGATGATGACCAGTCAGAGCCGTCTGACCAAGCGTCCTACTACTTTATTCTCACTATATCGGTTGGATATGCAGACTTTACAGGCGGAACTGCTGATAGATAAAGATGGTTTTATCAGTGGAGCCCGTTTTTCACCTGACGGAACGCAGGTATTGGTATCCGGCTCGCCTGAATCGCTGGGTGGAATAGGGAAAAATGTAAAGGAGGGGCAGACTCCGAGTATGACGGACGGTCAGCTTTATTTGCTGAATATAGCTGATAAGAGAGTCACTCCGCTGACGAAAGATTTTAATCCCAGCGTACAGCGTGCCGTGTGGAATAAGGCCGACGGGCAAATATATTTCACGGCCGAGAACCGTGACTGTTACAGTTTGTACCGGATGAATCCCGCTGATGGGAAAATTCAGCAACTGGAGGTTTCAGAAGATTTGGTCAACTCATTCTCATTGGCGCAAAATGCTCCGGTTATGGCCTATTATGGACAGAGCGCCTCAAATTCCGACCGTTTATACACCATGAATACCAAAAAGATGAAATCATCTTTGTTGGAAGACTTAAGTAAAGACATATTGAAAGATGTGGAGCTGGGCGAATGCAAGGCCTGGAGTTTTACCAATTCTCGTGGTGATACCATTTATGGTCGTTATTACCTGCCGCCTCATTTTGACGCCAACCGGAAATATCCTATGATTGTGAATTATTATGGTGGGTGCAGTCCGGTCAGCCGTAATTTCGAAAGCCGTTATCCGCATCATGCATACGCGGCATTGGGCTATGTGGTGTATGTGATAGAACCTAGCGGTGCTACCGGTTTCGGACAGGAATTTTCTGCCCGCCACGTCAATACAGCTGGGGCAGGGGTGGCACAGGATATCATAGAAGGTACAAAGCAGTTTTGTAAAGAACATGCTTTTGTCAATGACAAGAAAATAGGCTGTATAGGTGCATCCTATGGCGGCTTCATGACACAATACCTGCAAACACAGACCGATATTTTTGCAGCGGCCATCTCTCATGCCGGTATCAGTGATCATACCAGTTATTGGGGGGAAGGATATTGGGGATATTCGTACAGTGAAGTTTCCATGGCGAATAGTTATCCGTGGAGCAATCCTGATCTTTTTGTAAAACAAAGCCCGTTGTTCAATGCGGACAAGATACATACGCCTTTGCTGTTCTTGCACGGTGATGCGGATGTGAATGTACCGGTGGGAGAGAGCATTCAGATGTTTACAGCACTTAAGTTACTGGGGCGCGAAACGGCTTTTGTGGCTGTAACGGGACAAGATCATCATATAGTGGATTATGGCAAGAGGATTCAGTGGCAGAACACGATTTTTGCCTGGTTTGCCAAATGGTTGCAGGATGATGCGACTTGGTGGAACGCTATTTATAAGCCGAAAAACTTATAACTTTTATATAGGTGTAAGAGACTTTGGAATGTTAGTATGTATAAGCTTATACGTTAGTATGTGTAGGCTTATACGTACTAACGTCTGACCTTACACATACTAACGTGGGCTGAGTCTGTTTTCACTATCCGTTTTCCCTATACTGTTTCGGTGACATTCCTGTATATCTTTTAAAGTATTTTCCAAAGAACGAGATGTCTGGGAAATTAAGTGAATAGGTCTGGGAAATTAAGTGAATAGGCTATTTCCTGAATGGTAAGGTCTGTGGATTTTAGTTTGGCTTCCGCATCTGTTATCACTAGTTTGGCGATGATATCTGTAACAGTTTTTCCCGTAATCTTATTGACTGTAGTACTGAGATGCTGAGGGGATATATGAAGCAGGTCGGCATAAAAAGCTACGCTCCGTTCTTTCGTATAATGTTTGATGATATATTGGACCAGGCGTTTCACAATTTCTTCTCCACGGTTGAAAGTACGTGTGGTTACATTGGTGTTCTGATGAATGCTGCCTACACCGTGCAATATAGTGAGCAGCATGGTGCTGATTAAGTCTTTATTGGGCTTGGCTCCCATACGTTTCATTTTTATCAGCAACAGGAAATAGTCTTGAAACAACTCGGTTATTTCGGGACGCAGAGGGATAATGGGCGTGTCAATCAGGGCTGAAAGATAGTTCATGGTGGAATTGAAGAGATTTATTCCGTTCAGCAACTCTTTGTTGAATCCTATCAAGTACAGACGACAGTCAGGACTTTGCCGGTGAACATGTACAAAGGTTTCTGGCAGAATAGTGACAATGTCGTTCTTTTGTATCTTGTGTTCAGACAGATGGATCGTTATGTCACATTCACCTCGCAGGCACAGAAGGAACAAGCATCCTTCCATTCGTTGCGGGTAGTGGTAAATACGGCCTAATGATCCTGTCATGTCAATTTCTGCAACGAAATCCTTATTCGATTTAAATAAGTTAATGTCATCTATATACTTCATAAAAATAAAGAAGGTTTTGATTATGCACCACAAATATAGGGCAGTTAGAGCAGATAACAAAGAAAATGCTTAAAAATAGACTAATATATCTTACTGTTAGCACTTGTACGCTTTTAATAATTATAAGAACTTTGCAGCGAAACTAATAGTGAAGATAAACAGTATGAAAGGTAAAAATTTGTCTATTATGGCAATGATTGCGGCAGTGTTCTGTTCTTGCGGACAGCAACCTGCACAAGAACGCGGTCCTCGTCCCGTGAAATTGGCGGAAGTGACCTCGTTAAGCAGGATCGAAAAATCGTATTCAGGTGTTGTGTCGCCTGATCAGTTCAGTGACTTGGCATTTAAAATGTCCGGTCCGCTGGTAGCAATGAATGTACTCGAAGGACAACGGGTGAAGAAAGGACAGGTAGTGGCCGAAATTGATCCGACAGATTACAAACTGGATTATGACGCTAAGAGGGCTTCATTCCAAAAGGCGTCATCACAGATGCAACGCGCAGAGAAACTGTTGGCCAAGAATGCTATTTCCATGCAAGAGTTCGAAACGACCCAAGCTTCGTATACCAATGCCAAATCGGCATTTGAAAATGCGCAAAACACATTGAATGACACCAAGCTACGCGCTCCATTTGATGGCTTTATCCAAAAAAAATATGTTGAAAACTATCAGCGTGTACAGCCAGGACAAGGAGTGGTGTGTTTGATTAATCCGGCTAAATTGCAAGTGGAGTTCACTATCCCCGAAACGAATATTTCTTATGTAACTTCTCCTTCTACTATTTACGTAGAATTTGATGCCTATAAAGGAAAATTATTTCAGGCAAAAGTAAAGGAGTATGTAGAGGCTTCTCCCGATGGGGCAGGAGTTCCTGTATTCCTTTACATTGATGATCCGGAATTTGATTTGAAAAAATATAAGGTATCGGTGGGCTTTTCTTGCCGTGTTATTGTCAATATTGAGAATGATGTGGTAAAAGAAGGAATTACAGTGCCTTTGTCCGCTGTAGTGTTTGATAATAACTTGAATAGCAAGATCGTATTTATATATAATCCGTCTACACAGAAAGTAGAACTGCGTAAAGTCAGTGATGAGGGAATTATTGTAGGACGTAACGACCTGATAGTATCCGGAAATATTGAACCGGGCGAACAGGTTGTGTCTGCCGGAGCGTCTTATCTGGTAGATGGCCAGCAAGTAAAAATATTAACAGAATAAAAAAGGAGAGAGCATATCATGAATATTCCAAAATATTCTTTGGAGAACCGGAAGGTTATCTATTTCTTTTTGGCTATTTTGTTGATAGGCGGAGTAATCTCCTTCTTCAAGCTGCCTAAGAAAGAAGATGCGCCTTTCGTGATAAAGACTGCGGTATTGGTTACCCAGTATCCGGGAGCGAATCCACATGAAGTGGAGAAACTGATTACGGAACCGATTGAACGTGAAATTCAGTCCATGACAGATGTATATCAGATTAAATCGGAATCTTATTTCGGACTGTCTAAGATTTCTATTGAACTTCAGCCTACGATTGATCCGGATTATATGCCTGTAAAATGGGACGAATTACGTCGTAAAGTGGCGAATATACAACCCAAGTTGCCCAGTGGGGCGTCTACCATTACTGTAAATGATGACTTTGGTGATGTGTATGGTATTTATTATGCTTTGACAGCTGATGAGGGCTTCTCGTATACCGATTTGCGTGACTGGGCACAGCGTATCCGTACTCAGTTGACTCCGATTGAGGGAGTACAGAAAGTAATGTTATACGGAGAGCAGACCGAAGTGATCAATGTCAAGATATCTACCTCCAAACTTTCGGCATTGGGTATTGATCCCACTTCGATTATGGGCATTTTGCAGAAGCAGAACATACAGGTGAATACAGGAGATATAGCGACAGAAATTTATCAGTTGCGCTTGCGTACGGAAGGGACTTATACCAGTCTGGAAGATATAGAAAACCAGTTGATTATCAGCAAGGACGGACGGGAAGCCCGTTTGGGGGATATTGCAACAGTGGAGCGTGGATATTATGATCCGCCTTCAACCTTGATGCGGGTCAATGGTAAACGTGCTATCGGTATAGGTGTGGCCAGTGGAGCAAAGGATAATGTGGTAGCTGTGGGTAAAGCAGTGGACGAAAGGTTGGCGGAAATAGAGCAATTGTTGCCTATCGGCATTGAACTGACCTCGCTTTATCCTGAGGACAAGATTGCCGATGAGGCGAATAATGGCTTTATCCTGAATTTGATAGAATCATTGGTTATTGTTATCCTGATTATCTTTGTGGTGATGGGATCGCGTGCCGGTATGCTGATAGGTAGTTCGTTACTTTTCTCGGTAGGTGGTACTTTGCTTATTATGTTGATGTGGGGGGTAGGATTGAACCGTACTTCCTTGGCGGCATTTATTATCGCCATGGGGATGCTGGTGGACAATGCCATTGTGGTGACAGATAATGCGCAGATAGGTATCAAGCGCGGAAAATCACGTTATCAGTCATTGATAGAGGGAGCCATCAAGCCGCAATGGGCATTGCTGGGCGCTACTTTTATTGCTATCTGCTCTTTCCTGCCTTTGTATCTGGCACCGGCATCCGTGGCTGAGATTGTGAAACCGCTATTTGTTGTATTGGCTGTATCACTGGGATTGAGCTGGATTCTGGCTTTGTGCCAGACTACGACTTTTGGTAATTTTATTTTGAAAGAAGCTGTTCCCGGCGGTGCGATGAAAGACCCGTATGATACTAAACTCTATCATAAATTCGAGAAGTTTCTGACCTTGCTGATTAAACGCCGTTTTGTGACATTGACCACGGTTTTTGTAACTTTGGTGCTTTCTTTGGTTATTATGGCTGTTATGCCTCAGAGTTTTTTCCCGAAAATGAATAAGCCTTATTTCCGTGCTGATCTGGTATTCCCTGAGGGATTTAGTATTCATGCGGTAGATCAGGATGTGATGAAGGTGGAGGATTACTTGAAGAATCATGAGAAAGTTAAATCATATTCGGTGACATTGGGTGGTACTCCGTTGCGTTACTATTTGGCAAGTTCTTCTTTTGGACCGAAGTCTAACTATGCCAATGTGATGGTGGAAACTAAAGACCCCGAAGATGCAGCCGAAGTAGAACAGCAGTTTTATGAGCACATGACTCAGAACTTTCCCAATATCATTACCCGTTCGGCACTTTTTGCTTTGTCTCCGGTGCCTGAAGCTGCTATTGAGATCGGTTTTATCGGTGAAAATCCCGATACATTGACCGCATTGGTTGAAAGGGCGAAAAAAATAGCCCGCCAGTGTGATATGGTGACGGATATCCGTTCCAACTGGGGAGATAAGGTGCCCGTGTGGAAACCGATGTTCTCTCAACAGAAAGGTTTACGCTTGGGGATTACCCGTCAGCAGGTTGCCAACTCATTCCGTACGGCTACCAATGGTTTGCCTTTGGGAGAATATCGTGAGGGGGATGTTTCCTTGCCTATCCTGCTGAAAGATGAGGATGTGGAAAAAATGAACTTGAATGATGTGAAAAGTGTGCCTGTATTCAGTACGAAAGGAAATTCCGTGAAAGTGGAACAGGTAATCGATAATTTCGCTTTGGGTTATGATTATAATGTAGTCCGTCGCTTTAACCGCGAGCGTTGTATGATGATGCAATGTGAACCTAAACGTGGAGCCAATACGATGGCTGCGTTTAAACAGGTGCTTACTGCCGTACAAGAGCAGATGCAGTTGCCCGAAGGGTATAAAATGAAATATTTCGGTGAGCAGGAAACACAGGATGTAAGTAATGCTGCATTGGCGAAGAATATTCCGCTGACTTTCCTGTTGATTTATGTGGTTCTGCTGTTTCTTTTCCCCAGCAACTACCGCAAGCCGGTATTGATTATGCTTATGTTGCCGCTGGTGTTTATCGGTGTGGTATGGGGATTGCTCTTGTTTGGCAAGTCATTGGACTTCTTTGCCATCCTCGGTCTGTTGGGATTGATTGGTATGAATATCAAGAATGCCATTGTGCTGGTCGATGAAATCGGACTTCAGTTGAAGGATGGAAAGGGGGCTGTGCCTGCCGTGGTCGAGGCTACCAAGACACGTATCGTTCCGGTGACCATGGCTTCCGGAACTACTATTCTGGGTATGCTTCCATTGTTGGGCGATGCCATGTTTGCAGGTATGGCGGCTACCATTATGGGTGGTTTGTTCGTATCGACGGTACTGACCATTTTTGTTCTTCCGGTAACTTATTGTATTTTCTTTAAAATCAGAGCAGACAGATAATGAAAACTAAGATGATCTATATTATAGGTATGGCTTGTATGACCGGTACACTTTCGGCTCAGACTGTCGTGGATTATTCTACCTTTGAACAAAAGGTACTGGATTATAGCCAAACCTTAAAACAGAGTGTGGCACAACGTACAGCTATGCAGAAGGCTATGAAAGCGGCAAAAACCGCTTTCTTCCCGGCTGTTGATGCAACGGGAAGCTATCAGTATCGTATTAACAAATACGAGATGGATTTTGGCGGAATGGCTGTTCCTATGGAGCACGATTCATACAGTGCCGAAGTAGGGGTATCACAACCTATTTATGCCGGTGGAAGCATCTATCACAATTACAAGGCTTCCCAAATACAAACCCAGATGGCGGATAAGTCGGTGGATTTGACAACGGATAATATTATCTATGCTGCTGAAGCCAGTTATTGGGGAACAGCCGCACAAAAAGAAATGTATGAAACGATGTGCCAGTATGTGCAGATTATTGAGCAGTTGACCAAAGTGCTGCAAGATAAGTACGATGATGGCTATATCAGCAAGACGGATCTCATTCAGATGCAGACCCGTTTGAAAGAGGCTGAATTGCAACGTTCCAGCAGCTACCAGTCTTATCAGGTCGCCTTGCAGAATATGAATGTGCTGATGGGATTGGAACCGCTGGCTGAAATGGATTTGACGGATTCTATTTCTACCATATTGCCTATGCCTGCCTTTATTGGAGCGGAAACAGCCTTGAATGTGCGTCCCGATTATGCTATCTCACAGTTGGATGTGGATTATCAGAAAAGACAGGTAAGTCTGGCTGCCGCCAAGTACAATCCTTCTCTTTCTATCGGTTTTAAAGAGACATGGGGAACACAGATGTTGAACATTTCGGGCGAAACTATGTTTAATAGTAATGTGTATGCCTCTATTAAATTGCCGATTTTCCATTGGGGAGCCCGCTTTAAATCGACGGCTGCACAGAAGGCTATTTTATTAAGCAAGCAGTATGCATTGCAAGATAAGCAAGACCAAATAAGCAAAGAAGTGGCGAAGGCGTGGACTAGTCTGACCGAGAATACCCGTCAGATAAGTATTGCCGAGGAGAACTGCAAACTGGCAGAAGAGAACTTGGATTTGAACACTTTTAGTTATACTGAAGGTAAGTTGACTATTTTGGATGTGCTTTCTGCACAGCTGACATGGATACAGGCATATACAAACCTTATCCAATCTTATTATGAGCAGAAGATTGCGTTGGCTGATTACAGAAAAGCAACCGGTATAAGGTATTTAGGACAGAAATAGGTAAATTCAGACCAGATTCTTATTATATAAAAAAGTCACAATAAAGCAGGTTTGGCTATCTTTGTATCCAGACCTGCTTTATTTGTTTTTATTCAGTTTATGTTTACTGTAAAGCTTGTTTTAACAGTGGAAAAAAGAATAGATTACAATGAAGAAAATATCATTTTGGATCGTAATCTTTATATGTATGGCAGATGCGGCTTTGGCAGTCACGCAAGAGGGTGGGCTGTTTTATTTGCCTGAAGATACGACAACGCAACACAAAGACAGCACAGTACAGAAAAGGACTTTTTTCAAAAAGTTTCTGGACTATTTTAATGATGCTAATAAAGATAAGAATCATAAGAAATTTGATTTCAGTATTATTGGCGGACCACATTACAGTACGGATACCAAACTGGGGCTGGGACTGGTGGCGGCGGGGCTTTATCGTACCGATAGAAATGACATGCTTCTTCCTCCGTCCAATGTGTCTTTATTCGGAGATGTTTCCACTGTTGGCTTCTATATGTTGGGGATACGCGGAACTCATATCTTTCCGCAGGACAAATACCGGCTGGATTATACTCTTTATTTTTATTCCTTTCCTTCCAAGTTTTGGGGAATAGGGTACGATATGGGTAAGGTAGATGCCAATGAATCTGATTTAGATCGCTGGCAAGCACAAGTTAAAGCTAGTTTCCTGTTTCGGATAGCGGATAATCTATATGTAGGTCCTATGGCATCTTATGATTATGTGCATGGTAAGAATATGGAACGCCCCGAACTACTGGAGGGGATGAATCTTACTACTGCTAATTATGGAGTGGGCCTTTCTTTGGCATATGATTCGCGCGATGTGTTGACCAATCCCCATAAGGGATATTATTTGAATATTACCCAGTGTTTCCGTCCTAAGTTTTTAGGAAACGATTATGCATTCAGTACTACGGATTTGCGTACCAGTTATTATCATCCTGTATGGAAAGGAGGATTGTTGGCAGGAGAATTACGCGGTACTTTTAATTTCGGTAATCCGTCATGGGCCATGATGGCGTTGTTGGGAAACTCGTATTCCATGCGTGGTTATTACGAAGGGCGCTATCGTGACAAGCATAAAATAGAGGGGCAGGTGGAATTGCGTCAGCATGTATGGAAACGTAATGGTGTTGTAGTTTGGATAGGGGCCGGAACTGTATTCAATAAGTTCAGTGCTTTGTGCATGGACAGAGTGTTGCCTAATTATGGAATAGGTTATCGTTGGGAGTTTAAAAAGAATGTAAATGTTCGTCTGGACTATGGATTTGGAAAAAATGGACAGTCTGGTTTTATCTTTAATATAAATGAAGCATTTTAAAGAATTTATTCAGTGGTGTTGTGAGCCACAACGGTTGTTCGTTCTGTTCATCGTTGTCTTGGCCATTCCCAATGTGGCATTGTTTTTTACAGAACAGCAAATGACACTTTGGGCACGTATTTGTAATGTCATTCTGCCGGTATCGGTTTATTGGTTGATTATGACATTGGGGCGTAAACCTGGAAAGACTATTTGGATCTTATTTCCGTTTGTTTTCTTTGCGGCATTCCAACTGGTATTGCTATACCTGTTCGGGCGTTCTATCATTGCAGTAGATATGTTCCTGAATCTGACAACTACTAATTCCGGGGAGGCGCTGGAACTGTTGGATAATTTACTGCCGGCTGTAATTGGTGTTTTTGTTGTTTACATTCCTGCTTTGGTCTTGGGAGGTTTTTCATGGGCCCGGGGTAATCAGTTGGAATATTCTTTTATTCGTTCTCAACGTAAGTATGCCTTGGCAGGCATTGTTGCAGGAGCGTTATTGACCGTTATCTGCTATGCGACGCAACGTGATTATCAAGTAAAGATCGAAATGTATCCGGCTAATGTATGTTATAATCTAGTATTGGCTGCAGAACGTGCGGGCGAAACAGCCGGATATGCGGAAACTTCAAGGGATTTTACTTTTAATGCCAGTGCCGCACATGATGAAAACAGCCGGGAAGTTTATGTCTTGGTGATAGGGGAAACGGCCCGTGCCTGTAATTTCGGACTTTATGGTTATGAAAGGAATACTACTCCATTACTTGATAAAATGGAGGGGGTGGTAACTTTCACGGATGTGCTTACCCAGTCTAATACTACTCATAAAAGTGTGCCTATGTTGCTTTCGGCAGCTTCGGCTGAGGATTATGACTGTCTTTATAGACAGAAAGGAATCATTACCGCTTTCAAGGAAGCAGGATTTCATACTGCCTTTTTTTCGAACCAGCTTCCTAACCATTCTTTTATTGATTTTTTGGGGATGGAGGCAGATGATTGGAAGTTTATCAAGAAAGATGCTCCGAAAGGAGCCAATATTTCGGATGACGAACTATTGTTTCTGGTAGAAAAGGAGCTAAAGGCAGGTCATCAAAAATTATTCATCGTGCTGCATGCCTATGGATCACATTTTAATTATAAAGAACGTTATCCCGAATCCATGTCTGTCTTTAAACCGGATAATCTGACAGACGCCAAATATGAGAATAAAGAGTATTTGATGAATGCATATGATAATACCATCCGTTATACAGATGGTTTCCTGGCTTCTTTGATCACTTTATTGCAGAAAACAAACTCTTTTTCGGCTATGCTTTATACTTCGGATCATGGAGAGGATATTTTTGATGATAATCGAAAATTATTTTTACACGCATCCCCGGTCCCGTCTTATTATCAACTGCATGTGCCATTTTTAATTTGGTTGTCCAAAACATATAGAGAAAAGAATGTGGAAGTACATGAAGCTATATTGCAGAACCGTGAAAAACCGGTGGCGGGAAATGCCTCCGTGTTTCATACCATGCTGAATTTGGCAGGGGTACAGACACCTTATAGGGCAGATAGCCTATCGGTAGCAAACAGACAATATCTCATTCGTCCGCGTTATTATCTTAATGACCATAATCTTCCTAAGTCATTGGATAAGATAGGATTAAAAAAGGAAGACATAGAACAGTTCAGACGGAATAATCTTGTTTTTCCTTGATGTGAAAAGATTTAAAATGGTTGGAGAATTATAATAGAATTACGTATTAATGATTATTTTCGCACAGCTTTGTTATTGTATTTATTACGAAAACTATTATAATTCTTTTATTATGAAAAACAAGAAAAACAATTTCTATCTGATGGGAGTGGTGTTTATAGCCATTCTCGGCGGTTTACTTTTCGGTTATGATACAGCTGTTATTTCGGGGGCGGAGCAGGCTCTGCAAAAACATTTGGGATTAGATGCTTTCTGGCATGGCGTGACTGCTTCCAGTGCATTGATAGGTTGCGTCATTGGCAGTGCTTTTTCCGGTTATTTTGCTTCGGGGCTAGGACGTCGTAATTCGTTGCGTCTGGCTGCTTTATTGTTCTTCCTGTCTGCTTTAGGCTCTTATTATCCCGAATTTTTATTTTTCTCTAAAGGAGATACTTCGTTTGCATTGATCCTTGCTTTTAACTTTTATCGTATCATCGGGGGAATCGGTGTAGGACTTGCCTCTGCTGTTTGTCCGATGTACATTGCCGAAATTGCCCCTTCCGAAATTCGTGGTAAATTGGTTTCCTGTAATCAGTTTGCTATTATTTTTGGCATGTTGGTAGTCTATTTTGTCAATTATATGATTAAAGATGGTATGCCGGATGAAGTGCTTGTTTCCGATGGTTGGAGATATATGTTTGGTTCAGAAGCGGTTCCGGCTGCATTATTTGGCATTTTATTGTTTTTGGTTCCTGAAACTCCGCGCTATTTGGCTATGACCCATCAGGATGATAAAGCGTTTTCTGTACTTGAAAAAGTAAATGGAACAGATAAGGCTAAAACTATTTTGTCTGAAATAAAGGCTGTGACTTCCGAGAAAACGGAAAAACTGCTTACATACGGGCTGACAGTTATTGTAGTCGGCATCTTGCTTTCTGTATTTCAGCAAGCTATCGGCATTAATGCTGTGCTTTATTATGCACCGCGTATTTTTGAAAAAATCGGTGGCGGTGGCGATGGTATGATGCAGACTGTGGTAATGGGGGTAGTTAATATTCTCTTTACATTGATTGCCATCTTTACCGTAGAGAAGATGGGACGTAAACCCTTGTTGATTGTTGGTTCTATTGGCATGGCTGTAGGTGCATTCTGTGTTGCGTTTTGTGATGAGTTTCAGGTGGGAGGTATTCTTCCTGTTCTTTCCATCATAGTTTATGCTGCATTCTTTATGATGTCATGGGGACCTATCTGCTGGGTGTTGATTGCAGAGATATTTCCGAATACTATCCGCGGCAAGGCAGTGGCTATTGCTGTAGCTTTCCAGTGGATATTCAATTATCTGGTTTCTTCCACTTTTCCTGCCATGTATGAATTCAGTCCGGTATTTGCCTATGGGCTTTATGGCGTGATTTGTGTGCTTGCAGCTCTGTTTGTGTGGAAGATGGTTCCTGAAACAAAAGGAAAGACTTTGGAAGATATGACTCGTCTTTGGAAAGAAAGAGCAAGATAAGTTGGTGCGATGCCGGAAATGGTGTCTTTCATACCGGAGAATAGAAGCCATCCCTTTCAACTTAACAAATAGAAAGTTGGACGCGAAAATGCCCTCATGCCCTCACTTTGGCTCTAACTGGTTTATAATGAACTGCTTATTAGTGATGGTAGTATCTGTGTTAGTGAGGGCATTGCCCTCACTAACACAGATGCTTGAAAATAAATTATTCTAACTTTATCATGTGATATAAAGTACCTTTTCTGCTGGCTTTTGGGTGAATGTTCAGTTTGCGGATAATGTGTCTGTATTAATTTATCTTGTTGATTGACAGGTTTTTCACGCTTGTACTCTTGCAAATAATTGAAAATCTTCATGTGCGGTCAGCCTTTCTCCCTTCTTCTCTGTAGTGGCGGAATAGAAGTGACATTTAAACAACTGTTCCAAAGGCGAAATTTACTCAAATTCGGTGTTGTTTTGCCAAAATACCTTCTCATTTTCATCATTCAACCCATAACGTTCGTTCTTATAAAGCAGCTGCATGGCTTGTGCAGCGAGTTGGCGGTAGTCTATGTATGCATATTTCCCTGTTTCTTATCTGTTTTCTCCCTTTTATTTTCTCACTTTTATATGTTTGTAATTGCTTATTCACTACTGTGACTAAGTTTAATTACAGTAGTGGTTAAAGTTAACTACAATAGTGATTAGACTTAATTACATTCGTGATTAACAGATATTGAACTTTTAATCGTCAAAGAAGAACAGTATGATACAAACTACGACACCGTTATTTATGCCGTTTGTGCAAGGAAGAAAAACTGAAAAAACAGGGGGCTTACCAAATAACCGGTTTATAGGCTTGTGAATGTATATTATATTGTGAATGAGTGTCTTAAGAGATGAGAATGAGGAATAAGGAGTGAGGGTAATGACTTTACAATGAGTGGGTTATAGTTGGAAATGAGGGCATGAGTGGGAACAACTTATAGAGCATCATTATGACATATTTAAGTATGCTCAGCATAGATGCCCCATACATTATCTTGCTGTAATGTATAGAAAAGAGCCGTATCATTACTCGGGAGTAGAGTTGATACGGCTCTTTTTATGGCTGATAAAGGGTGTCAAAGTAGCCTCGGATGAAAAGTCCTTTTCCTCAAAGGTTGTGTTTTGACACCCTTTTCTTTTTATCAGGATGGGATTGTTTTATTTCTTTTCCCCTATTGTTTTCAGCATTTCTTGTACGGCTGCTTCCAACTGCTGGTCTTCACCTGCCAATGCCTTTTCTGGAGTATTATAAACTTCAATGTCTGGAGAAAGTTGGTGATTTTCCGCATATTGTCCACGCATATCCATACAACCCACTTGAGGAATACCGAACACAATGCTCGGGTCGATCTGGTTTTCCCACCATACGGCAGTCATTGTGCCCGGAACCGGAGCACCAATCAGTTTGCCTATCTTTAATTCCTTGTAAACCCATGGGAAGCCATGTGCGTTACTGTAATTGTCCTCGCATACCAATACGCAGGATGGCTTGAGCCATTTATTGAATGGGTCGCTGCCTATGTATTGTCCGCGTGGAACGAAACGCTGATATTCCTTGCCGCTTAATAAAGTGGCCAAGTCATCATGTAGCCATCCGCCTCCATTGTGGCGTGTGTCTACAATAATAGCTTCTTTGTTGCGGCAGCGTCCCAATACTTCACTATATACTTCGCGGAAACTTTGACTGTCCATGCCTTTTACGTGTACATAGCCGATGCGGCCTTCGGATAACTTATCGACTATATTGCGGCAACGTTCTACCCAACGTTTGTACAGCAAGTTACTTTGTTCGCCCATGCTGATAGCTTTGATGGTGATATCAAAACGTTTGCCGGTAGCCGGATTATATATGGCCAGTAACACTTTTCTTCCGGCTTTGCCTTCCAGCAGCGGGAAGTAGTCTTGCCCTTTCACGATAGGTTTGCCGTCAATTTTCTCGATGATGCAACCGGGAGTAACATCCGTTTTTTTCACGGCAAATGGGCCTTTTGCCAATATTTCTTTAATTTTTAACCCGTCACCATCATAAGTTTCGTCATAGAATACTCCTAGGGTCGCTGTGGATAGTATAGGGCCGTTTGAGTAGTAACGTGCTCCGGTGTGCGAACCGTTTAACTCACCCAGCATTTCACTCAGCATTTCCTGAAAATCATAATTGTTATTGATGTATGGAAGAAAGCGTGCGTATGCTTCGTGATAGCCTTTCCAGTCTACTCCGTGCAGATCTTTTACATAGAATTTATCTTCTACTTGTTGCCATACATGATCGAAAATATATTCGCGTTCACCATAGGGTTGGTAGTCGAAGAAAGCTTCGAATTCTACAGGTTTGGTTTCACCACTGCTGACAGTGACTTTCTTGATACCACCTTGGCTGCAAAGGAACAGATTCTCGCCTTTCTTATCAGGAAGCAGGGCTCCGCCACCGACTTTTTTCATGACGATTTTAGTCTTGTTTTCTTTAAGATCGTGTTCCCATAAATCATATCCGCTTTCGAAGGCTGCTTGATAATATAGTTTGTCACCCTTCGGAGTTAATACAGCATCTCCCAATCGTGAAGAATTTACAGTCAGACGAATCACACGGTCACGGCTGTTTTCAAGGTCGAAAACCAGTGGCTTTACTTCCTTCTTGTCATCTTCTTTCTTGGAGTCTTTCTTTTTATCTTTTTTATGATCGGCCTTCTCTTCACTCTTCTCTTTGTCTTTCTTTTCCGAGTCTTCCAGTAAGGCAAGCTCTTCCTTGCTCATTCTGAAACGGTCGTATGCGTCCAGGTCGAAGAACATGATATAGATATCCGCTTCAGCACCCCAGCTTCCGTGACTGCGGAATCCTGCGCGGTCACTTTCCCAAATCATGGCTTTTCCATCCAATACCCATTTGGCATTGCCGTCACTGTATCCACTTTCGGTCAGATTATGAATTTCTCCGTTACCAGATGCGTTGACCAGTGCAACATCCTTGTTATTCCATCCGCCAATACCTATGTAGTTGGTAAGAATCCATTTGCTGTCCGGACTCCATTGATACCATTGGTCGCCGTCACTATAAGAATATTCGTACTTGCCGTCCATGACGGTGCGTACAGCTTTTGATTTCAGATTCAGAACACGGATGGTAGTACGGTTTTCAAGAAAGGCTACTTCTTTGCCGTCAGGACTGTATTGAGGTTGGAATGAAGTGATATCCGAATTGGTCAGTCTTTCCTCTTTGATATCGGTTGCGTAAGCGAACTGTTTTTCTTCCTTTTTAGCTAGACTGGTTTGATAAATCTGCCATAATCCGTTTCTTTCGGAAGCGTAAACAATACTTCTTCCGTCCGGAGAAAAGTGAATATCGCGTTCCTGTTGCGGAGTATTGGTGATTTGTTTGGTAGTGCTGTATTCTGTTGATGTGACATATACATCTCCGCGTAGTACAAAAGCAATTTCCTTTGCATCGGGCGAAAGGGATATCTCGGTTGCTCCGCTACGCTTGATCTGGCGGATGAGATCTTTGTCGTTCTTGTCGGTGACAATGGAAATCTGAACTTTTTGCGGAATGGCACCTTCTTTTACCGTGTAGATTTCGCCATCATATCCATAGCATAATGTTCCATTGGAGGCAGCACTCAGGAAGCGTACCGGATGTTTGGTATGGTTGGTAATTTGTTTGGATGTATTACCGTCAATATCACGTTTGAAAATATTAAATGAGCCTTTTTCCTCACTTAAATAATAGAATGATTTATCATCTGAAGCCCAAACGGGAGTGCGGTCCTCACCATTGAAAGCAGTTTGTTTGCGAAAGGTACGGTTTCCATTCAGAGAACACAGCCAAATATCGCGGGTAATGGATGAAGTGTGATGTTTACGCCAAGGGTCTTCATATCCTTTTTTGTCATGGTAGAGTAAAGTATTGCCTGTATGATTGATACTGATATCTTCCATCGGCATGGAAGAGAAGAGGATGGGGCGTCCGCCTTCGGTATTGACTTCATATACTTGTTGGAATTGTCCGGAGGGGAATTGTGCGTCTTCTGCTGTTGGCATTATATTGGCTAGAAACAGAATGTGTCCGGCATCTTTATAAGCCACCGGTGTTTCATTACCCGAATGGGTAGTTAATCTTTTGGGGATACCCCCTTCCTTGTTTACCTCAAAAATATCCATACTTCCCATTCGGTCTGATGCGAAAGCAATTTTTCCGTCAGGGCTCCAGATGGGTTTGGTGTCGTGGGCAGGGTTGGTTGTAATCTGACTGGCCCTGCCGCCTGTAGAGGGTACTGTGTAGATGTCACCTTTATAGGTGAATGCGATGGTGGTTCCATCCGGAGAAATGGCACAATAACGCATCCATAATGGATTGTCCTGTGCATACGTGGAAATTGACAACAAAATTGCCGCCACACCTAGTAGCTGTCTTTTCATGTGGATAAAATGTTGTGGTTAATACTAAGTTATTTCTTTTTTTTCAGGAAATATCCTCTGATTCTTTGCATGATCTTGATACCGGTCCGTACTCCGTCATAAACGGCGATTCCTGTATTGATATGTTGCATAATGCCTTCTACGCCTCCTTTGTGTTCTACAGGCGCAAAAAGTTCATGTATGGTTTGTACCATTTCTTTTTTAGCTTGCTGTACTTCTTCCAACTTCTCAGCTTTTCGTTGTGCTATCACTTCCAAAGTGATGATGGGCGTTTTATTAGGAGTATTCTCTTTCATAATCAGTTGTCATTTAAAAGCAAGTTGGCAAGGAAATTTACCATAGGCTGAACAATCAGCCGTTTGCGGAATAAAACGATTAACAGAATCAGCAGAATAATGCATCCGGTAATGATTCCATAACTGGCCATAAGCCCGCCTACATGAGGTGCGAGTACATAGGCCAATGTAAATGATAAGTAGAAAAGGGCGATAATACCTAATATCAATAATATAAAGACAAGGATGAGGGTTGATATCAGTATAGTAAGTTTTTCTACTAAATGTAGTTTTACATAATCCTTTTGTAACTCTGCGTACTTTTTAAGCTCTGCCAGAAGTTGTTGCAGATTATCTATATTTTTATCGTTTGCAAACATGCGTGGAGTTTTGATTTAAAAATTATTGTCATTCCGGATACAAGTCCGGAATGACAATACACTTTTGTGGGCGTTGCTTATTCTTTTACCTCGGCTGCAATTTCATCGACCAGATTTTCCATATCTGTGCGACTTAATTTGATACCTCTTTTACGTAAAGCATCAGCAATTTTGCTACGAGTGTCTTCTCCGCTTTCAGGAGCAAATAAAATACCGGCTGCTGCACCAACTACGGCTCCGCCTAGGAATGCAGCTAAAAGACTTAATCCTTTCATAGTTTTTTGTTTTTTGTACCTTACAAATCTAACAAATAAAACTGAATGTTGTTGTTTATTTTGTCTATTTTTGAATAGAAATTGGAGATTCTTCTCTGATTAACTAAATTTAACTCCGTTCTTGCTGTGAAAGCTGTTGATATATTGCTACTTTTGCACCAATATAATGGAATTAAACTAGAGTATTAATTTATAAAAGATTGAGTAATCATGAAAAAATTAGTTGTGTTGGGTATGGGATTGTGCGTAGCCTTGGCATTTTCCTCATGTAAATCTAGCGAAAGTGCTTACAAGAAGGCTTATGAAAAGGCAAAACAACAGGAATTGGCTGAAGCTCCTGCCGATCAGGTAGAAGCGACTCCGGTTGAAGCTGCTCCGGTAGTATCTGCCCCCGTGACAACTGCTCCTGTTGCCGGTCCGGTTCGCGAAGAGAAAGTAGAACTGGTTTCAGGTGACGGCTTAAAAGCATATAGTGTAGTATGTGGTAGCTTTGGCGTGAAAGCGAATGCGGAAGGTCTGAAACAATATTTGGATGGTCAAGGCTATAATGCCAAAGTGGTTTATAATGCTGAAAGAAATACGTATCGCGTTATAGCATCTTCATACGATGACCGTGCGGAGGCTACTCAGGCAAAGGAGGAATTTAAGGCAAAATATCCTAACCGTGACGATTTCCAAAAGGCATGGTTACTATATAGAGTATATTAATGATTTCTTTTTGGTAAATTAAGAAGAAAATATAGTCTATTTTTCTTTATTAAAAGCGGCAACTGTGAAGTTGCCGCTTTTTTTTATAGCTTTGCTGGTTCTAAACAACAATAAAAACTAAGGGTATGAAATATTATGGCAGATTATCGGTCGCTGCTCTTTTGGCTATAGCACCGCTGTATGGCTTTGCCCAGGAAAAGGTGGTACCTATAAAATACGGAGATATGGATCAGTGGATAATCCGTAAGGTTCATGAATCCGGTGTTATAGGCGGCAATACCAAACTTCTTTATGAGATAGGTCCTACAAAGGAAATAGATGGTAACAAACCTTATAAGAATATGGGAGGGTCTCCTTGGGGAACCTCTAATGTGATGGCTAAGGTAGTGGGCATTGTTAAAACAAATAATTCTGTTTACAGGGACAAACGGGACAATGGATATTGTGCTCGTCTGGAAACGCATATAGAGAGCGTCAAGGTATTGGGAATGGTGAATATTACTGTATTGGCAGCCGGATCCATTTATTTGGGCGATATGCTGGAGCCGATAACAGGAACCAAGAATGCTGAGAAGAATATGAATTGGGGAGTTCCTTTTACCCAACGTCCCAAAGCTGTCCGTTATGATTATAAGGTAAAGATGTCTGGTGAGAAAGATCGTATCCGGTTGACAGGCTTCAGCAAGAAAGGTCAGGTGGCAGGGCAGGATTGTGCGATAACTGTTTTCTTTTTGCAAAAACGTATGGAGGACGCTGAAGGAAATATTACTGCGAAGAGGGTAGGAACTATGGTGGTGAAGTATGATAAGGACTCGGATGGTTGGGTGAATGGTGCTACTTATGAAGTGCTGTATGGTGATATAACCAAGCATCCGTCTTATGATCATGAAACGATGGGGTTGAGAGAGAGAGATTATACTAGAAATAGTAAGGGAGAAAGTGTCTTGATTAAAGAAACAGGATGGGCGGAGGCCAATGAGAATCCTACCCACATGATACTGCAATTTTCGTCCAGTCATGGGGGAGCTTTTATCGGTTCTCCCGGAAATACGCTTTGGGTTGACAATGTGAAGCTGGTCTATTGAAGATAAGTAAATGCTTTTGTTTGTGTAATGTTGCAGGTGCAAGATATATATCTTGCACCTGCAACATTATATGCCCTTTGCTTATATATCCTGGGAGTATTTTAAAAAAGCTTTTTGTTTGTGATATACCCGGTATCTTGTTACAAGATTCGGTAAATGCTGCCTCTGGTTTCCAGAATTGTATAGCCAAGATTCGTAGATTCTTGTTATACGGTTTGTTTGCTGTTGCTGCTTATGTGATTAAAAATGCAGTTGAAGAAAAAAAGAGGGAGCATCGTTTGTTACGATACCCCCTTCTTTAATTTATCAGAGTTTTATCAGGTAGCAATGATTATTTTACTTCCAGAATAACTACGCGGTTCAGATAGTTCTTGCCAAACATGTTGTCTGTTCCACCCATAGCAACTTTTTCAAGTTGGCTTTCTTTTACGCCTTCTGCAACCAATGCATCGTAAACAGCCTGAGCACGTTTTTCAGACAAAGTCTGGTTGAATGAAGCAGATCCTGTAGCTTTATCAGCGAAACCTGCGATTTTGTACTTAGCGTTAGGATTAGCTTTGATAGCTTTAGCCATTAACTGTACATTAACCATACCTTCCGGACTGATCTTTGCTTTACCGATCTTGAAGAAGATAGCAACTTCTGCAGCGCTAGGAACTTCTTTAATCACTTCCTTGACTACTTCTTTCGGAACTTCACGAACCACTTCCTTGATCACTTCTTTTTCTACTACACGGTCTTCAACTTTAGCAAACTTCTTGCCGCCAAAAGTATAGCTTACACCTGCTGTGATCATACCTGTACCTTCTGCCTTACGGTGATCGCTGATGTTACCGAAGATTGAAGGAGCGATTGCACCACGAGCTTCAACATCGATAGCCCATTTATTGTTTAAGTTAAACTTTAAACCTAAACCGGCAGAAGCGCCTATACGAGCTTTAGCTTTTGCTTCACCGGATGTAGAAACACCAGTTCTTTCACCTGTGTTGCCATCGTAAGTATAAACAACATTTGCAGATTTTGCAACAGATAACTGAGGACCTACAAAACCATAAACTTCAAAGAAACGGTTAGGATTAGCGCCTGCAAATAAAGATGACAAGTTTACCATTGCATCAATATTCGCTCCAACATAGTTCTTGTTGTGTTCGTGATAGCCAATTTCTTGTAAACATAAACTTTGCCATATTCCGTTCACTTGACCGCGTATTCCCCAAGTCGGAGTAATATATTTACCAAGCGAAATACTGAAATTCGGAGATATTCTGTTAAATCCATCGTTTGCTACAGAGTGTATACCACCACCTACGCTAATAAAAATATTATCGCTCCATTTCGGAGTATAATAATTAGTTTCTTGTGCTTTAATTGTTGTTGCACATACGCCTGCCAATAATAAAGACAGGGTTAAAAATTTATATTTCATTATATTATGTTTTTAGTGATTAAATCAAAATATTAACTGGCTATTAGTCTGCAATAATAATACCACCACCGGCATTGCTGTCATCTCCATGTCCATGACCGTGGCCGTGACTTGGAGCATGTCCATGACCCGGTATTTGCTCATTTTTAGGAGAAACTATAGTATTGTAAGAATCGACTGTGAAGCTTGCAACAGGATTTCCATCTCTTTTAGGTGATTTTTCGATTATCTGATAAACAGATGTTGTTTTCATATAGTCCACAAAAACACTAAAACGGGAATGTGCTAATACCTGTACATCATTTAGAGTCACTTTGTCTTCTCGGACATCTTTATCATAAGCATCTATAATGTTATTTATTTCGCTGTCGTCTCCCTCATAATCGTTCTTTATAACTTCACTACCTTCTTTTTTAGTGTAAGTTACTGTAATGTAATACCAATAATCACTGGTATTATCCTTGAACCCACTGTGTTTAGTTGTTTCTATTTGAGAATTACTACTTTCTTCTTGTGCAAAGAAATTCTCGCTTAAGATAATAGTAACTTCTTTTGCACCGAATTGACCTGCTTTTAGTGCAGGAATAGTAACTGATGCAGAACCAGTCATTCCCTTGTATTTTGCATTTATATTAATGGATTCACTAGCTAGTTCAGGTGTACCTTCGTAGGTTCCGTTACCTTTACTGAAAGAAATTTCTGCACTTTGAGTTACATCTGTACCTGTAGTCGCATCAATAACCACGGGGGTTATAATAAATTTTGCATTTACGGGGGTAACCTCAATTCCAATATTTTCCTTCTCACAAGAAGTAAACATTGTTGTTGTCAATGCTACTATGGCCAGTGCCAATTTAGCACTTAAACCACTTAAAAATTTGTTTTTTTTCATCTCGATAAAATTAAAATTTTAATAATTCTGATTTAATAAAATATGGATTAAAACTATTACTTTCCATTATGTTGTCACTCGTTTCAGCTTTATATTGTTTATAATATTTTCGTTCATTTCCTGCGTTATAAATAATTCCCATATTATTTGAGAAGTTTACACGCGGTATATATTTATGTCTTTTGTTTTTATAAAAAGGAAGCGCGACTTGAAACCTGAATCCACCATTACTGTTGGCATGTTCTGCTTTCATTGCGTAAAAACCTATGGACGCATATCGGAAATGACGTATCATTTCAAACTTGATACCTTTTTCTCCTAATAAATATCTTTCTCCTTTTAAGCTAAATTGTGTATTATATCTCGGCCAATAAAAGTTTCCTCCAATTGTCCATGTTGTTGTCATTTTCGTATCATAATGTAGCTTGAAGCCATTCCAATAACCTATACCTACATAACCAATACGTGCTTCTATAGAGAAACGTTCGTCTTTAAACGGATAAAACAATGATAAATCACTTCCCCATCTGTCTGCATTAAAATAGCCTATAGTTGCTTTCCCATATATATTATATGGCAGACGGAAACGCTGGGAAAGGGTTATATGTCCCGGATGAACTTTATCTTCCAATATCCCATATCCATCGTTATACACAGGTATCTTTATCTGTCCTGTTAACTTACTTCCTGGCCATAAGGAAACTTCAATAGCTGGGCTTAAGTCAAATAACACCTGATATATTTGTGTAATAATCATATTCATATATGATAATTGAGGATATACCATAATATCTACTTTAAACAGCGAACTGTTCTTTTTCTTTTCTTTCTTCACCTTGTTCCAACTGTCACCTATATCATAACTGACTTTCCAGTCTTCACCGTTTACCACTGTTGTGTCACCGGCAAGAGGCTGATAGGTAAGTGAAACCTGAGGTATATTATAGTTGGTAACAATCAACTTACAAGATTTGTCCTTGGGTAATCCCATCGACTGTATGATATCTACAGCCTTTCTGATACCCAACGCTTGAATTTTGTAAGCACTGTTTTCAACCACATAAACTCTTTCTTCAGGAGTATCTGTCCATCTTACATTTTCAAATCCCATTTTTACAAGACTGTCTGTTGTTAATTCTCCTGTTGATTGGCTGAAACTTTTTAATGGAATCATAACAAGCAACAATATAGCTATACAATACAACAAACATCTATATGAAACTCCTTTGGAAGAGCTCTTATTTTTCATTTTATAACAAATACTTGTTTCAATTTAACATTATGCGACCCTTACGCTAAGCCACATATTCGGTGCAAAAATAAGTACTATTTTTTAAATAGCAAATAAAATTAAACGAAATGAATCGTTCTTTAGAAAAAACAGTTGAAAAAGCATATTTTAATCTTTATATATAAAATAGGTATGGAATAAATTTGTATTTTTGCAAACTATATGAGTAGAATATTAGCGATAGATTACGGTAAAAAGCGCACAGGTGTGGCTGTGACGGATGTTTTGCAGATTATTGCAAACGGGTTGACGACTGTTCCTACACACCAACTACTGGACTTTGTTCTGAAATATGTGGAAAAAGAGCCTGTGGAACGCATCATTGTGGGGCATCCTAAGCAAATGAATAATCAGGAGTCGGAAAATATGCGTAATATTGTCCCTTTTGTCAATCAACTAAGAAAAAAATTACCGGATATACCGGTAGAGTTTGTTGACGAGCGGTTTACGTCCGTATTGGCCCACCAAGCCATGTTGGATGGAGGCTTGAAGAAAAAAGACAGGCAGAACAAAGCCTTGGTTGATGAAATCAGTGCTACGATAATCTTACAGTCTTATTTGGAGTCGAAGAAATATATTTAATAAATAAAAACAGATTAAGAAAAATGATATTACCTATTTATGTGTACGGACAACCGGTGTTGCGTAAAGAAGCAGAGGATATTACTCCGGATTACCCTAATTTGAAAGAGTTGATAGCAAATATGTTTGAAACCATGAATCGTGCAGATGGTGTGGGCTTGGCTGCTCCGCAAATAGGTCTGCCTATTCGTGTTGTAACTATTGATTTGGATGTGATGTCTGATGACTTGCCCGAATTCAAGGATTTCCGCCGTGCCTATATAAATCCTCATATTTTAGAAGTGGGTGGAGAGGAAGTCAGCATGGAAGAAGGTTGTTTGAGTTTGCCCGGTATCCATGAAACGGTGAAACGTCCGGACCGTATTCATGTGACTTATTTGGATGAGGAGCTGAAAGAACATGACGAGTGGGTGGAAGGCTATTTGGCAAGGGTCATGCAGCATGAATTTGATCATCTGGACGGAAAAATGTTCATTGATCATTTGTCTGCATTACGCAAACAGATGATTAAAGGAAAGCTGGGGGCCATGCTGAAGGGCAAGGCGCGTTGCTCCTATAAGGTCAAGACTATAAAATGATAACTCCGCAATTTTGATCTATGCGCCACCAGTGGCGCATTTGTGGGAAAACCGTATTTTTATAAATACAAAATGATAAAACGGATACTCTATACATTATTAATAATGTTCCCTGTAGTGGCTTCGGCACAGATAAATACGGACAGGGTGATGGCGATAGGGCGTAATGCGCTTTATTTTGAGGATTATGTCCTTTCGATTCAATATTTCAATCAGGTGATTAATGCAAAGCCTTATTTGTCTGATCCTTATTTCTATAGAGGTCTGGCGAAGATAAATTTGGATGATTTTCAGGGGGCGGAGAGTGATTGTTCGGAAGCTATTGAGAGGAATCCGTTTGTGGTAAGTGCTTATCAGGTGCGTGGATTGGCACGGATCCAGCAGAATAATTTTGCGGGAGCTATAGAAGATTATACCAAGGCGTTGGAGTTTGATCCTGAGAACATAGGGGTATGGCATAATATGGCCCTTTGCCGTATCAGGCAGGAGGATTATAAGGGGGCGAAGAATGATCTGGATAAGCTGATCGCCATTTCCCCCCGATATACAAAGGCCTATTTGATGCGTGGTGAGGTGGATTTGAAGCAGAAAGATACTTTGGCTGCCGAAAAAAGACTTTGGCAAGGCGATTGAAATAGACCGTTATGATGCAGATACATGGGCCAGCCGTGCTATCCTTCGTCTGCAACAGCAGAGATATAAAGATGCGGAAGCCGATTTTGATCATGCCATCCGTCTGTCCACCCGGAATTCAGGTGTTTATATCAACCGTGCTTTGGCCCGTTACCATCAGAATAACCTGAGAGGAGCGATGAGTGACTATGATATTGCATTGGATATTGATCCCAATAATTTCATCGGCCATTATAACCGGGGTTTGTTACGTGCACAAGTAGGAGATGACAACCGGGCTATTCAAGACTTTAATTTTGTTATCGAAATGGAGCCTGACAATATGATGGCTATTTTCAACCGTGGTCTGTTGTTGGATCAGACAGGAGATTATAAAGGGGCAATTAAAGATTATTCTACGGTGATAAATGAATATCCCAATTTCTTGCTGGGATATCAGTACAGAGCGCAGGCGCGTAGGAAAATAGGGGATGTGAAAGGTGCTGATGCAGATGAATTCAAGGTGTTGAAAGCACAGTTGGATAAACAGAACGGAGTAGATCCTAATAAGCAGACTGCCGATAATACGGAGAATAATAAAACCCGTAAGAAGTCCGACAAGAACATGAACAACTATCGTAAGATAGTGGTTGCCGACAACGAAGAGGGAGAAGAAAAATATAAGAGTGACTATCGTGGACGCGTGCAGGATAAGAATGTGAATATTGTTCCCCAGCCCATGTTCGTGCTTACCTATTATGAAAAGCACGATGATGTGAAACGGCAGGTCAACTATTATAAGTTCATTGAAACATTGAATAATCAGAAAGTACTTCCCGGCCGTCTGATTATAACTAATGAGGAAGCTCCTCTGACGGAAGAACAAGCTACAAAACATTTTGCATCCATTGACGAACAGACTGCTGCCATTGTGGCTGATCCGAATGATGTGAACAAACGTTTTGCACGTTCATTGGACTTTTATCTGGTGCAGGATTTTGCAAGTGCCATTGAAGATTTGAATCAGGCTATTATTATAGAAGATCATTTCTTCCCGGTTTATTTCAACCGTGCTCTCATCCGTTATAAGCAGCTGGAATACCAGAAGATGGAAAAAGAGTATGATTTGAAAGCCGGTCCGGGAGAGAAGAGTGCAGTGAAAGCTGCGGACTATGAAATGGTAAAGCGCGATTTGGACAAGGTGATTGAGCTGGCTCCGGATTTTGTCTATGCTTATTATAATAGAGGTAATGTGCTTTCTATCTTGAAAGACTATCGTGCGGCAATTGTTGATTATGACAGAGCCATCCAGTTGGATCCTAAATTTGCGGATGCTTATTTCAATCGCGGCTTGACACATATTTTCTTGGGTAACAACAGGCAAGGTATACAGGACCTGAGTAAAGCAGGTGAGTTGGGGCTTTTCTCTGCTTACAATATCATCAAACGCTTTACGGAACGAAAAGAATAACATTTTTTTGCTAAAAAGAGGATAAGTCAAAAAGATTTCGTTATTTTTGCATCCTCAAGAAAGAATATAAATAGAAGATTATGATAAAGATAACATTCCCCGACGGCTCCGTTCGCGAATATAACGAAGGAGTTACTGGTCTGCAGATTGCAGAAAGTATCAGTTCACGGCTGGCACAAGATGTTTTAGCTTGTGGCGTGAACGGTGAAACGATTGATTTATCTCGCCCTATCAATGAAGATGCAAACTTCGTTCTTTATAAATGGGAAGACGAACAGGGCAAACATGCTTTCTGGCACACTAGTGCCCACTTGCTGGCCGAAGCATTGCAAGAACTTTATCCGGGCATTCAGTTTGGTATCGGTCCGGCCATTGAAAACGGTTTTTACTATGATGTAGACCCGGGTGAAGCAATCATTAAGGAAGCAGATCTACCCGCTATCGAGGCCAAGATGGCCGAGTTGGCTGTAAAGAAAGAGATATTGGTGCGTCAGAGCATCGCTAAAGAGGATGCGTTGAAGAAATTCGGTGAAAGAGGTGAGACTTATAAATGTGAATTGATTTCCGAACTGGAGGATGGACACATCACCACTTATACACAAGGTGCGTTTACCGACCTTTGCCGTGGTCCTCACTTGACCTCTACCGCTCCTATCAAAGCTATCAAGCTGCTTTCTGTAGCCGGTGCTTATTGGAGAGGACAGGAAGACCGCAAGCAGATGACACGTATTTATGGTATAACTTTCCCGAAGAAGAAAATGCTGGACGAATATCTGGTAATGCTGGAAGAAGCCAAGAAACGCGACCATCGTAAGATAGGTAAGGAAATGGATTTGTTCATGTTTACCGATATGGTGGGCAAGGGACTTCCCATGTGGTTGCCGAAAGGTACTGCCTTGCGTATCCGTTTGCAGGATTTCTTGCGCCGTATCCAGGCCCGTTATGATTATCAGGAAGTAATGTGTCCGCCTATTGGCAACAAGAACCTGTATATCACTTCCGGACACTACGCCAAGTACGGTAAGGACTCGTTCCAGCCTATTCATACACCCGAAGAAGGGGAAGAATATTTCCTGAAACCGATGAACTGTCCTCATCACTGTATGATTTATAAGAATTCTCCACGTTCTTATAAGGACCTGCCGTTGCGTATCGCGGAATTCGGAACCGTATGCCGCTACGAACAGAGCGGTGAATTGCACGGACTGACCCGTGTGCGCAGTTTTACACAAGATGATGCTCACTTGTTCTGTCGTCCCGACCAAGTGAAGGAAGAATTCCTTCGCGTGATGGATATCATCAACATTGTGTTCAAGTCTATGAATTTTGAGAATGTGGAAGCTCAGATTTCTCTTCGTGACAAGGTGAACCGCGAAAAGTACATCGGTAGCGATGAGAATTGGGAAAAAGCCGAACAGGCCATTATTGAAGCTTGCGAAGAAAAAGGCCTGACTGCGAAAGTGGAATATGGTGAGGCTGCATTCTATGGTCCTAAATTGGACTTTATGGTGAAAGACGCTATCGGTCGTCGCTGGCAATTGGGAACAATTCAGGTAGACTACAACTTGCCCGAACGCTTCCAGTTGGAATATATGGGCTCAGATAACCAAAAGCATCGTCCGGTAATGATTCACCGTGCGCCTTTCGGATCAATGGAACGTTTTGTTGCCGTATTGATTGAGCATACTGCCGGTAAATTCCCGCTGTGGCTGACTCCTGACCAGGTAGCTATTCTGCCTATTTCTGAGAAATTCAATGAGTATGCGGAACAAGTGAAAGCGGAACTGAGAAAATTCGATGTTCGTGCTATTGTGGATGACCGTAATGAAAAAATCGGCCGTAAGATTCGTGACAATGAAATGAAGCGTATTCCTTACATGTTGATTGTAGGCGAGAAAGAAGCTGAAAACGGTGAAGTTGCAGTCCGCAAGCAGGGCGAAGGCGACAAAGGAACCATGAAAATAGAAGAATTCGGAAAAAATCTTGCCGAAGAAGTTTCTAATATGATAAATAAATGGTAACTTTGCAGCCGTTTGCAAAAGAGCGCATTGCTAAACCTTTATGTATTCTTTTGCGTTAAGATAAAGAAATACTAATTAAAATAAGAAGAAACAAACAGGAACTAAAAGTTTTTTAATGAAGAATGACAGTTTAAAAGGGCAACACAGAATCAATGAACAGATTCGTGCCAAAGAAGTCCGCATTGTGGGCGACGATGTAGAATCGGCAGTTTATCCGATAGCTCAAGCTTTAAAAATGGCTGAGGATCATGAGGCTGACCTAGTTGAAATTTCACCCAATGCTGTTCCTCCAGTTTGTAGAATTATTGATTATTCTAAATTTCTTTATCAATTAAAGAAACGTCAAAAGGAACAAAAGGCTAAACAGGTAAAGGTAAACGTAAAGGAAATCCGTTTCGGACCTCAAACAGATGATCATGACTACAACTTCAAGTTGAAACATGCCATCGGATTCTTGCAGGACGGAGACAAGGTGAAAGCATATGTGTTCTTTAAAGGTCGTTCCATTCTTTTCAAAGAACAAGGCGAAGTATTGTTGCTTCGTTTTGCGAATGACTTGGAAGAATATGCAAAAGTAGAGCAGATGCCCTTGTTGGAAGGTAAGAGAATGACTATTTCTTTGGCTCCGAAGAAAGCGGGCTCTCCGAAGAAGGCAGAAACGGATACTGCTAAAAAGGAAAATCCGAAAAAGGCAGTAGAAACAAAAGAATAAAAAAGAGTGCGTAACGCGCCGGTATAGTGCGTTACCACCATTTGAATAATAATTTAAAATTAAAAACAAGATGCCAAAGATCAAGACTAACTCCGGTTCTAAAAAAAGATTCGTTCTTACCGGAACAGGTAAAATCAAAAGAAAGCACGCTTTTCACAGTCATATTTTGACTAAGAAGACTAAAAAGCAGAAAAGAAACCTTGTACACTCAGGTCTAGTAGCTAATGCTAACTTGGATCAGGTTAAGGAATTGCTTTGCATGAAGTAATCTAAAAACAACGAAAGCGTAAACGTATTATTTAAAGTATTAACCGAATGTCTTTAGCTTTAAGTTCACCGTGTGAAACAGTGGCGCTAACATTCAAAAAGAATTAAAACTATGCCAAGATCAGTAAATCATGTTGCTTCTAGAGCAAGAAGAAAGAAAATTTTAGGTCTTACCAAAGGTTACTTTGGTGCAAGAAAGAATGTATGGACAGTAGCAAAAAACACTTGGGAAAAAGGTTTGACCTACGCATACCGTGACCGTAAGAACAAGAAACGTAATTTCCGCGCTTTGTGGATTCAGCGTATCAACGCTGCCGCTCGTCTAGAAGGAATGTCTTATTCTAAATTGATGGGTGCATTGCACAAAGCAGGTATCGAAATCAACCGTAAGGTGTTAGCTGATTTAGCTATGAACCATCCGGAAGCATTCAAAGCAATTGTTGCTAAAGCAAAAGCTGCTTAATTCTTCTGTAAACGGCGATATAAAGATTTATGAAAGAGCAATCTCTACGAGGTTGCTCTTTTTTATTGCGGATGCCTTGTGATGTTTCCTTAAGAAATGGAAACAACAATAAGCAGAATTACAGAGAGTTATTTTCTTGCTTATTATTTTTAACAAACAAATTCTGCTATACTCTTGTTTATATCATAAAAAGGACGTATATTTGTCATACGGAAAGAGATGAAAAGCGAGCCGCATTAGTTGGATTGGGAAACTCATCAAACTAATCTGAAAACCGAGACATAGCTTCATCTTCCAATGGCGGGCCACGCCTTCGGGTAGCATTTATGCCGGTGGATTACAAAGGAGGAGAGCACTCAAAACCTGTCATTCGGAGTTTCATCGCATCACTGGTGCGGCTTCATTATAAGGCGATGCTAATTCAAAAGATTAGCATCGCTTCTTTTTATAAAAATAGTACGGATATGATATTTTACTTTTCAGGTACAGGTAATTCGGCTTGGGTGGCAAGGCAGCTGGCGGAAGGACAGAATGAGGAATTGTTGTCCATAGCTATGGAAATAGACAGGAACAAAGCGTATAAGCTGAAAGAAGGGGAAAAAGTAGGTTTTGTTTTTCCTGTATATGCATGGGGCCCTCCCAAGATAGTACTTCGTTTTATTCATCAGCTAAAGTTGGATAAGCCGGGATACCTTTTCTTTGTCTGTACTTGCGGAGATGATACAGGCCGGACTGCACAAATTTTTTCTTCTGCCGTTACCCGGAAAGGTTGGCAATGTGTTGCCGGCTATTCGGTTACTATGCCGAATACGTATGTTTCTTTGCCCGGTTTTGATGTAGATGATAAAGATATAGAAACCCAGAAAGTACAGAATGCTGTTGCCCGTGTGCGTTTTATCAACGAAGAAATTACATCAAGGGCTCAAATGAAACAATATAATTGTCATGAAGGTGCGCTTCCATTTACTAAATCCTATTTGCTGCGCCCTCTTTTCAATGCTTTTCTGATGTCTCCCAAGCCTTTTCATGCAACGGAAGCTTGCATTGGTTGTAAGAAGTGTGAGAAGGTTTGTCCTGTGGGCAATATAACAGTGACGGATCGTCCCGTTTGGGGAGGTAACTGTACTCAATGTCTGGCTTGTTACCATGTTTGTCCGGTACATGCAGTGGAATATGGAAAGATGACCGGGAAAAAAGGACAATACAAAGGAAGGTTGCTGAAAGATTCTATAGATACACATTAAATAATCCATTGGGAGGGCGGACCTATAGTCCGCTCCTTTTATTTTATTTTTCGCCGGTTTAACGCTTGTTGATAGCGTCTTGCATTAGCTTGATGCTGGGCTGCTGTGACAGCGAAATTATGAGTGCCTGAGAAATCTTCTTTTGCACACATATAAATATAATGATGCTGTGTATAGTTCAGTACGCTTTCCAATCCTTGGATGGATGGGATTCGGATAGGTCCCGGAGGTAAACCTGCATGTTTGTAGGTATTATAAGGAGAATCCACTTCCAGATGTTTGAAAAGAATGCGTTTCAGTCCGAATTCCTGTAAACCAAATTTTACCGTCGGGTCTGCTTGCAACAACATCCCTTTATTCAATCTGTTAATATAAAGTCCTGCGACCATGGGCTTTTCGGGACCATTGGCCGTTTCTTCTTCCACGATAGAGGCCAGGGTGGACACTTCTTCAGGAGTAAGTCCGATATGTTGAGCCTTTTTCAGCCTGTCATTATTCCAAAAGGCAGCATGTTCTTTTTGCATCCGTTTCATGAAAGCGTCAGCACTCATATTCCAATAAACCTCGTAAGTATTAGGAATAAAAAGGGAGGGTAGTGTCTCTTGGGTATATCCCATTTGTGCACAGTAAGCACTGTCGGAAATTAATTTGGCAATATCCAGAGAATCAATCATGAGCTGGCGCGAAACGGCCCGCACTAATCTGTCCACGGTGCGTACACTGGGTACAGTCAGATTAATGGGAGTCTGGTATCCCATGGAAAGACGCCGGAAGAGGTAGCGCATATTGTCCGATGGATTGAGAGCGTAACGTCCTGTCCGTATATTGTCGCCATACTTCTCTTTTTCTGCCAGATATTGAAAACCGAACATACTTTTAGGATGTCCGTTCCGGATTATTTTATGGTATACAGAATCCAGGTTATCATCTCTGTCTATATAAATATAGGTGGTTTTTGTAAGTTGGAATTGTTTGGCAAAGAAATAGTAATATATACTTCCTGCACCGCCTGCTCCTGTCAGGATAATGATAAGGATAACAATCCATACAATAGTACGCTTCTTTTTATTCATTTTAGTCTATCGGGCTTTTTTGTATGCAAATATAGGCAAATATCCGTTTCTTTTCTACTTTTGACGATTTTGTACCCCTAAAAATACAATTTTGTCCACTATCCGGTTGATGTAAAATGTGTAAATTTGACCAAACGAAAAACGAGAACGCAAATATAGTATAATTAATTATTTTATTTTTAATCATGAAAAATGCACTTATGGGCTTGGCATTGTTCGCTGCAATGCCGGTATTTGCCCAACAGAAAGCGACTATCAATGTACATCCCGAGCAAGGGAAAGAAATCATCAGTAAACATATTTACGGGCAATTTGCAGAGCATTTGGGAACCTGTATCTATGGAGGCTTGTGGGTAGGTGAGGATTCTAAAATTCCCAATACCCAAGGCTATCGTAATGATGTGCTTCAGGCATTGAAAGATTTGAAAGTGCCGGTGCTTCGTTGGCCGGGCGGATGTTTTGCCGATGAATATCATTGGATGGATGGTATCGGTCCGAAAGAGAACCGCCCCCGAATGGTCAATAACAATTGGGGAGGTACAGTGGAAGATAATAGTTTCGGAACACATGAATTTCTGAACTTGTGTGAGCTGATAGGTTGTGAGCCTTATATCAGCGGTAATGTAGGAAGTGGGAGTGTGGAAGAAATGGCGAAATGGGTGGAATACATGACTTCCGAACAAGGTAGCCCGATGGCGAAACTGCGTAAGGAGAACGGTCGTGAAAAACCATGGAAAGTGAAATTCTTTGGGGTAGGTAATGAAAGTTGGGGATGCGGAGGCAGTATGCGTCCTGAATATTATGCGGACTTGTACCGCCGTTATTCCACTTATTGTCGTGACTATGATGGCAATCACTTGTTCAAGATTGCAAGTGGTGCCAGTGATTATGACTATAACTGGACAGAAGTACTGATGAAGAATGTAGGTCACCGTATGGCCGGTGTGTCTTTACATTATTATACAGTGATGGGATGGAGTGGAAGCAAAGGATCGGCTACACAGTTCACTGATGATGATTATTATTGGACTATGGGCAAATGTCTGGAAATAGAACCAGTGTTGAAGAAGCATATGGCAATTATGGATAAATATGATCCGAAGAAGCAAATCGGTTTGATGGTGGACGAGTGGGGAACCTGGTGGGATGAAGAGCCGGGAACTGTCCGTGGACATCTGTATCAGCAGAACACGTTGCGCGATGCTTTCGTGGCCTCTTTGACACTGGATGTTTTCCATAAATATACGGATCGCATCAAGATGACAAACATTGCCCAGATTGCCAATGTGCTTCAGTCTATGATTTTGACAAAGGACGACAAGATGGTTCTGACACCGACTTACCATGTCTTTGAAATGTATAAAGTGCATCAGGATGCTACTTATCTTCCTTTGGAACTGAACTGTGAACGCAAGATTGTACGCGACGACCGTATTGTCCCGATGGTAAGTGCTACCGCTTCACGGGATGCAAACGGTTTGATTCATATTTCCTTGTCTAATGTGGATTTGCAGGAATCGCAGGAAATAGAGTTGAACTTGGGTGAGGTAAAGGCCAAGAGTGTTACCGGCCGTATTCTGACTGCTAACAATATAGGTGATTACAATAGTTTCGAGAAACCGAATGTGGTTGCTCCGAAAGAATTTACCGGAGCAAAGGTCAATAAAGGGAGCTTGAAAGTGACTCTTCCTGCCAAGTCTATCGTAGTGCTGGAAGTGAAATAAAACCCGTACGTTCGTGTACCCCCACACATACGTATGTGTGGGGGTATACATACGTATGTATCGTTTCATGCCTGCGTATGTGTGACAGACTACGGTAATTCTTGTACCAACTCCGCTTCGATTCTGTTTTCTATTTCATCCGGCAGGGCAGGGAAGAAATCGATATCCGTTCTTTTCTCTACGCTGTCTACTGTTACCATATATTTCTTCAGTGGCTTATGTCCGGCGCTGTTGGGGAAAATAAATCCTATGGCTTGCGGATTTTTCTTATCATTTATCAATATGACTTTATAGAAAGCATGGGGGACTGCCACTTTATTGTTGCCAATTCGTTTGGGGCGTTTAGTATCATATATAGGTCCGCAGGCAATATACACGGCTCCATATTTTTTTGCCCATTGGCGTGACTTTTCCTCCAGGTCATTCCAGTCGCCGCGGTTCAGATTCGGATTTTGCGGACAAATGTTGCTCATATAAAAAGATTCTTCCATGGCTTGTTTGTTCCATTTCATATCGGCGGCAGGGGCCATGTGTCCCCGGTCGTATCCTGATTTTGTATAATCTCCCGTATATGCTTTGGCTCCACGTACGTCCGGGTCGGGCAAGAATTTATTTGTTCGCCCTTCTTTTCCTTTTGTTTCTTTTTTAGTAAGTTCCCACGCCACCCATTGTGGAGTTTTGTAATCGGCATTATAAGACAGGGTATATCCTTTACGTTTCAGAATCTGGCCGCCTGTACTTGATTGTATCATCGGAATTTCCAATGCACCGCCATGCTGGGGCGAGGTCAGTATTTCTGGCTTTTCTTCATTGCTTTCGATAGTGGGGATATTTTCAAGCAGTTTCCCGTCAAACAATTGATGTTTATATGCCAAAAGTCCCAGTAATACTAAAATAATGATGACTCTCAGGGGACTATTGGATTGTTTCTTTTTCTTTGCGCTCATATTTGTTCTGTTTTAGGGGTGCAAAGATAGAATAAAATATAAAAATACATTATCTTTGTCCATTATATAGCTGTAAATTTTAATAATACTGACATGCTATCCTAACTAATCAAACCTATTATATATGAAAAAGAACCGATTATCGTTAGCGTTCTGGAGTCTGCTGATTGCAGCTTCTCCTTTACGGGCACAAGATACGCTACAGAATGAAACAGTCGAGCAGAAAGACAAGAGAATGGAATGGTTTTCACAAGCCAAGTTGGGTATCTTTATCCATTGGGGAATTTATTCCGTCAGAGGAGTGTCCGAAAGCTGGTCCTTCTTTAACAACTACCTGCCCTATGATGAATACATGGAGCAGGAAAAAGGTTTCACAGCCTCCAAGTATGATCCGAAGGCTTGGGTGGATCTGATAAAAGAAAGTGGAGCCAAATATACAGTGATAACTACCAAACATCATGACGGAGTTGCGTTATGGGATACCAAAGTAGGAGATATCAGCGTCGTGAAAAGCACTCCGGCAAAACGTGATCTCATAGCTCCCTTTGTAAAGGAAGTAAGAAAACAAGGATTGAAACTTGGCTTCTATTATTCTTTATTGGACTGGTCTCATCCTGATTACCCAAACAAAACCCGTACGGAAGTACGTTATAAAAATGATCCTGAACGTTGGGCCAGATTCAACAAGTTCAATTTCGGACAATTGGCGGAGCTGAACAAAACCTGGAAGCCGGATCTGTATTGGTTCGACGGAGATTGGGAGCAAAGTGCGGAAGCATGGAATTCCAAAGGTATTGTAGATCTGCTCCGTTCGGATAATAAGAATGTGATTATCAATTCGCGCATACAGGGATATGGCGACTATGCTACTCCCGAACAGGGAGTGCCGGTGGTGCGTCCCGAGGATAAATATTGGGAGCTTTGTATGACCATGAATGATTCATGGGGATATCAGCATACAGACAGCAACTATAAATCACCCTATATCTTGCTTCGTACATTTGTAGACTGCCTGAGCATGGGCGGTAATCTTTTATTGGATATCGGTCCGAAAGAGGACGGTTCCATTCCTGAAGAACAGATCGCTGTGTTGAAGGAGTTCGGCCGATGGACCAAGAAGCATAAAGAAGCTATTTATGAAACTCGCGCAGGGATTCCTACCGAGCATTTCCAGGGATATACCACACTGAATAAGGCGGGGGATATTCTGTATTTATACCTCCCTTACAAACCTAACGGTCCGGTGGAAGTAAAAGGGCTGATGAACAAAGTGAACCGTATATGGGTGGTTGGTAACGGAGCTATGTTGAATTACAAGGTCTACAATAAAAATTATTGGAACTCAGTACCGGGCAATCTTTATATTGATGTACCCCAACAGGTACAGGATGAGCAGATTACCGTGCTGGCCGTGTTGCTGGATGGACCGATCAAACTCTATCGTGGAGTGGGACAAGTGCAAGATAATAACTAATCTGAATCAGAAAAATAGATGAAGAAACTTATTTATACCCTGTTGCTTCTGCTGGTTACTTTTCCGGCAATGGCACAAAGCCTTTTTGAACAATATGAACGTTTTCTGACCGAACCGCGTACCTATGTATGTTATCGTCCGGATGGAAAGTTGAAAATAGATGGTAAACTGAATGAAAGTTCCTGGAAGAAGGCGGCGCCTACCGCTCCGTTTGTAGATATAAGCGGTGAAGGATTCCCGACTCCCAAATATGAAACTACCGCCAAGATGCTGTGGGATGATGAATATTTATATGTAGGAGCTGTTCTTGAAGAAGAGGATATCAAGGCACGTCTTACCCAGCGTGATACCATCATCTATTATGACAATGACTTTGAAGTATTTATCGATCCGGATAGCGACGGACACAATTATTTTGAAATAGAAACCAATGCGCGTGGCGTGATTTTCGACCTGATGCTGGACAAACCTTATCGTTCGGGTGGAAATTTCATGGTGCAATGGGACTGCCCCGGATTGAAGACCGCCATCCATTGTGAAGGTACACTGAATAAATCAAAAGATAAAGATAAGTATTGGAGTGTGGAAATGGCCATTCCTCATCAGGCGCTGACCATGAACTTTAACAATCCGTTGAAGGCCGGCAACACCTGGCGCATCAACTTCTCGCGTGTACAGTGGCTGAAGGAGAAAGGACCTGAGGAAAACTGGGTATGGACTCCTACCGGAAGAATCGATATGCACATGCCCGACCGTTGGGGATATCTTTATTTCGTAGACAAGCAAGTGGGAACCTCGCAAGATGAGTTGGTTTATCCATACAATCAGGCTATCTATAAATTGCTGTGGGCCATGTTCTACGCACAGCAGGATAATTATAGTAAACAACATAACTACTTGCGTGCCACAGAACAATTCTTTTTGACTGATAAAGAGTTGAAAGATCTTCCGGCTGATGCCCGGATTGCGGTGGAAGCGACTCAGAACACCTATCAGATAGCTATAACCAATCCTGCTGAAGGAGTCCGTTATGTGATAAATAATGAAGGACGTTTCCGGACAGAAAAGATACCTGCCCGTGAAGTTAAAAACTGGTTGTGGATGCGTCTGAATAACCGTTCGGATGCCGAATGGAAAAAATGGTTTGCGTTGTTGAAAGAATGTGGTATTTCGGGTGTCATGTTCGAGGGATACAATGAAAATATTTATCGTCTTTGCAAAGAAGCCGGACTGGAGGCACATTATTGGAAATGGACGATGAACCGCAGGGAACTGCTGGACAAGCATCCCGACTGGTATGCCGTGAACCGTAAAGGCGAGTCTTGTCACGACAAACCGGCCTACGTGGATTATTATCGCTTCTTGTGCCCTAATCACCAAGGTGTGGCAGAGTATCTGGCAGAAGACTATGTAAAGGAAGCCCATAAGCCTTATGTGGATGGTGTTCATCTGGATTATGTCCGTATGCCGGATGTAATCTTGCCTGTCAGCCTATGGAAAAACTATGGTATAGAGCAGAAAGAAGAGTTGCCGGAATATGACTATTGTTATTGTGATGTCTGCCGTGAATTGTTTAAAGCTAAAACAGGACAGGATCCGTTGGAATTAAAGTATCCGATGGAAAACCAGAGTTGGATCAATTTCCGTCTGGATGCCATCACTCGTGTGGTGGATGCCATTACCAAAGCGGTGAAAGCCGATCATAAAGCTATTTCTGCCGCAGTGTTCCCGGGGACCGTCCATGGCTCGTAAGATGGTGCGCCAAGATTGGGGAGAATGGACGCTGGATGCTTATTATCCGATGATTTATAATAAATTCTATTATGAAGGTCCTGAATGGATCGGGCGTTCGGTAAAGGAAAGCGTTGAAACGGTGAATGGGCGTGCCAAGATATATGCCGGACTTATGTTTGGTGATATTAAGGACAATTTTGAAGAGGCGCTGGATGAAGCGTACAATAACGGGGCATCCGGTGTATCCTTCTTTGATGGTCCGGATGAAGAATATTTGCATAAATTCAAAGCTTATCTGGATAAGAGAGGATTTGTGGTGAAGTAACTCCGTACTGTTAGATCCTTATATTAGAGAAATAAATCTCTTTTTAGCGGTCACTTTCGATTTTTATCGTAAGTGGCCGCTTTTGCATTTTATCATTTGTTCTTTTAATGAGTGCGGAAAAGGAATTTATGTGTTCCTTTTTGGTCTTTCTTGGATCTATCTTGAAAATGAATCTGTTAGAATAAAAAAAATGGAGTTCTCTTAGTAAGAGAACCCCATTCCGCTGCAAATGTAGCTATAATAATCCAAATACGGAAATCTTTTATTCAGGAATCAGTCTCTGATAAGGATTCTTATAATATTTGTTTGCAAATTATCCATCTCTGATTATATGTAAATATCTTATTGTCAGTAGTATATGTCTTTTTGGGGTTCTCTTACTAAGAGAACCCCAAAAAGACATACATAAAAAGTAATGTTTTGATGGTAACAGAAAATAGTATGGAGCTTGAAAATCAAGCGTTCCTTTCAAATCAAAACATAACGAGCGAAGCGCCTAAGTTACTGCTCTGCAGTTCAATCGCTTCCGGCTCAGACCTGGGGTCAAATGAAGGAGTCACGCCATTGGCGGGAATAGGAAAGGAATACCCGGAACTCAGTTGGTACTATCTGTATCTGTCTAATAAAGAGCTGAAACGCTATATCAGTGTATTCAGTGGCAGGAAAGCTGTTCGGCTTCGTACACCATCAGGTACCGTAGAAGAGAGATTTTTTTGCTTCAAGGTGTTTTCTTACACTGCCACCGATCATAGGAAACGTTTCGAGCAATGTGCTTATACCAAGAGGAATATACTGCTCGCCGTGACTCAGCCCGGGTGGTGAAAGAGGCTTTTGCTACCGGCTCCACCCAGAAATTGAATGCTTTGACGAATGAGAAAGAAATCGAAGGCAACGGTTGGCTGTTTGTATGCGCTCCCTTGGATCAGTTGGAACGTATTCTGTCTGCTATGTTTCCCCGCCAGTATTTGGTGACGGACTATAACACGCACCGTGCGGCGGTAATTCCCTCAACGTCAGATGGAGGAATTTATCTATTTGTATGAATCCATGCCTTATAATATTCTCGCCATCATCCAGTCCGCCTATGTAGCATATACCTATACTGTTGTGGGTGCTCGCAATGTGCTTTCGGGGAAAGAGGGATGTATCATGCGTTTGCACCGCAACCTAATTCTGCCAGTTGTACTTTTTTGCCTTCCAGAAGCATTTCTACAAGGCACTCGCACATATCGGCTATTACACCTTTTACCGTTCCGCGAGTGAATACGCCATTGTGGTCGGCAATGTGTTTGACAAACTGGCTGAATGGCATGATTTCAGAAACTTGAGCTTTTGCATACGCTTTTTGGGCGGCATCGACATCCATCGGGTTGCCCATCATAAATACACTGTAATCAATCATAATAAAATAAAGTTTAAAAGTTTTGTGTTTCCGGGATGTTCGTTCATCCTTCCGACACGACAAAATTAATGCGGGGAAATACCGTAAAAAAATCTATTTATTATCGTTTACTAACTGTTGACTGCCGTTCACTAGCTATTGACTGACCGTTAACTACCCGTTGACGAATCATTCAAACAATAAGCTTATGGATAGTGAGACACACTTCAGCATCGTCTTCAACATTTATGGAGGCAGCAACCAGATTCTTCCCAATGCTACTTCCGCCACACAGAATTATTATGGTGATGAGGCGGAACTAGAGAAGGATGATGTAAGCAAGGACAAGGAACCTGCTTTATCTCCCGAGGCTACGCGCCTTTTCTCTTATATAAATAAGGTGGAGGATTTACGTATCTATCTGGTACAGATAGCAGAATGTACCAATGCGGTGGAACTGGCCAGGGTTATAGTTAAGATGGGCGAACGGGAACCGAAGATTACTTCGGAAGAGATGGTGAAGGAGCGTTTTATTTCGTTGTTTTTTCCTCTCACACCTTTGTTCGTATCGGGCAAGACTGTCAGTAATATCCGTGCGCGTATCAATAACGCTTGGGCAAGACGACCGAGAAAGCGGTTATGACCGGAGATGAAAAACCGGTGATAAGTGTGGAAAAAAGTAAGATATGTTCGTGGGCAAAGTAAGTTCACTTACTTTGCTGTTTAAGTCCACTTACTTTGCTTGGGAATATATCTTACTTTTTCGTTAAATAAATATTAAAAGATAATCCAATTTTTGACCCAATTTATAAGGAAACTGCTTTAATGCGGTTTTCTTTATAGATTGGGTCAAAATGAGATGCTAATCCTAATAAATCCATGTTTAATTTACAGCAATTCATTGCAGACCATGTGATTTGTCGTCCGACAAGTATGTTTGCAGCAGATATTGAAGCTAATAAAGAAACGCTTCAAGCAGAAATAAGGAATAAAAGTGTATGCGTCATAGGAGGTGCCGGTTCCATCGGTTCTTCTTTCATTAAAGCAGTCTTGCCGTTCAAGCCCTCCAAACTGATTGTAATAGACCTGAACGAGAACGGATTGGCAGAACTGACACGTGACCTGCGTTCCACATACGGCATGTATGTACCTGCGGAATATCGGGCATATACCTTGAACTTTGCCGATCCTATCTTTGAAAGGATCTTCCGTGAGGAGAAAGGCTTTGACATTGTGGCGAATTTTTCAGCTCACAAGCATGTCCGTAGTGAGAAGGACAAATATTCGGTACAGGCACTCATTGAAAACAATGATATCAAGGCAAAAAGATTCCTTGACCTGTTGGCCGTTTACCCGCCTAGGCATTTCTTCTGTGTTTCCACTGACAAGGCCGCCAATCCGGTGAACATTATGGGAGCTAGTAAGCGCATCATGGAAGATATGATAATGGCGTATTCTTCCAAGTTCAAGGTGACCACCGCCCGTTTTGCCAATGTGGCTTTTTCCAACGGTTCTTTGCCGGATGGCTGGATACAGCGTGTCATGAAAAAGCAGCCGTTGGCTGCACCCAATGATGTGAAACGCTACTTTGTTTCTCCGGAGGAAAGCGGCCAGATATGTATGCTTGCCTGCATACTAGGTAAGAATGGTGAAATATTCTTCCCAAAGTTGGGTGAAAGACAGATGCTCACTTTCTCTTCCATTTGTGATGAGTATATAAAAGCGGTTGGCTGCGAGAAAAAAGAGTTTGCAACGGATGAGGAAGCGAAGAAATTTGCTTCGGATATGACTTTTGATAATAAGGATTACCCAGTGGTGTATTTTAAAAGTGATACAACAGGTGAGAAGGCATACGAGGAGTTCTATGTTTCTGGTGAGAAAATTAATATGGATCGTTTTTGCAGCCTAGGGGTGATTGAGGAAGTAGTGAAACGGCCGATGACTGAGATAGATGCATTCTTTACTGAAATGGAGAATATATTTGCCGAACCGGATTTTACTAAAGAAGAGGTGGTTATGGCGATAAAGCGTTTCATCCCCAACTTTGAACATGAGGAAAAGGGGAAGAATTTAGATCAGAAAATGTAATTAAAATGATATACAGCTATGAATAACAACGCTGAAATCTGTGAATTCATTCACCATCTTTTTGGAACACAAGATTTTGTTCCTCTGAGTGCTCCCAAGTTTATCGGAAACGAGAAAAAATACCTCAACGAATGTATTGATACGACTTTCGTGTCAAGTGTCGGTGCTTTTGTTGACCGCTTTGAGCACGATATGGCTGTGTACACCGGTGCCAAGCGTGCCGTAGTCTGTGTGAGTGGTACCAATGCCCTTCACATGGCCATGCTGCTAGTGGGTGTAGAACGCGATGATGAGGTGCTCACCCAAGCTCTGACCTTCATCGCTACTTGCAATGCTGTCAGTTATATCGGAGCATATCCTGTTTTTATTGATGTGGACAAAGAAACGATGGGACTTTCGTCCCGAGCTGTCAAGGCATGGCTGGAGAGGAATGCTGAACTGAAAGAAGGAGTTTGCTATAACAAGCGTACCGGTCGTCGTGTAAAAGCTTGTATTCCCATGCACACTTTCGGCCATCCCGTAAAAATAGATGAACTGGCGGATATCTGCCGTGAGTGGCATATCGAATTGGTTGAAGACGCAGCCGAAAGTATCGGCAGTTTTTATAAAGGTCGCCATACCGGTACATTCGGAAAGGTGGGTGCTATTAGCTTTAATGGAAACAAAACCATCACTACAGGTGGTGGAGGCATGTTGCTTTTCCAGGATGAAGAACTGGGCGCATACGCCAAGCACCTTACTACCCAGGCTAAGATACCTCATCGTTGGGAGTTTCGTCATGACCATATTGGTTATAATTACCGGATGCCGAATATCAATGCCGCTCTAGGTTGTGCCCAGTTGGAGAATCTAGACCGCTATGTGGCAGATAAGCGTGAAACAGCCGCCCGCTATGTTGAGTTTTTCAAGGGTAAGGAAGATATTACTTTCTTTACTGAACCTGCTGATTGCAAATCGAATTATTGGCTCAATGCGGTGGTACTAAAGGATAAGGCGGCTCAACTTGATTTTTTGGAGTACACAAATGATCATGGTGTGATGACCCGTCCCGTTTGGGAACTGATGAATCGACTGCCCATGTTCGAGCATTGCGAAACGGACGGGCTGGAGAATACCGAGTGGCTGGCTGACCGGGTGGTGAATATTCCTAGTAGTGTAAGATTAGATAAATGAAAAAAATCGCAGTTGTCACTGGTGCACGTTCAGAGTATGGACTGCTACGTTGGGTGATAGATGAGATACATCATGCTACTGAGTTACAGTTGCAGCTTATCGTTACAGGCGGACACCTGTCTCCCGAACAGGGGTTGACTTATCGTTGTATTGAGGAGGACGGATATGATATTGATGCTAAAGTCGATATGTTGTTGTCCTCGGATTGTGCTTCTGGTATAGCGAAATCTATGGGGATGTGCAGTATTGGGATGAGCGATGCTTTTCTGCATCTTCAGCCTGATATGATTGTTGTCTTAGGCGACAGATATGAGTTGCTTCCCATAGTTGGTACTGCTTTGGTGATGCGTATTCCGATAGCTCATATTTCAGGAGGTGACATCACTGAAGGAGCTATTGACAATGAAGTGCGCAATGCTGTTACAATGATGTCTACACTCCACTTTCCGGGTACTCAAACTTCTGCAGCCCGTATTGGTAGGATGATTGGAACTATGAAGAATGTTTTTGTTGTAGGTGAAACCAATTTAGATAATTTTTTACGTTTGTCGCTTTTGTCAAGGAATGAATTAGCAGAGTCTTTAAATATTGATTTAGGTAAAAAATGGATATTGATGACTTACCATCCAGTAACTAAAGAAAGCCGTGAGAAGAATCTTTTCGATGTAAATAGTTTACTCCATGTGCTCCAGTCGTTAGGTGATGACTATGAAATACTAGTTTCTAAGTCTAATACAGATTTATATGGTTCGGATATTAATCAACTTTTAAATGATTATGTATGCAATAAGCCTTGTTTTCATTTGTTTACCTCGTTAGGACAGAAGTGTTATGTCAGCCTTCTTCCTCAGTTATATTGTATGATAGGTAATTCGTCCAGTGGAGTATATGAAACGGGTTATTGGAAGTTGCCTACGATTAATATAGGACATCGTCAAGAAGGCAGATATATGACATCTAACATTATTTGTTGCGATAATTGTTCTGAGTCTATTATTCAGTCTTTAAAGAAAATTGAAACAGACGAATTTCAGCAAATGTTAAAGTATATTGATAATCCTTATGGTGATGGCAATGCTTCCAAACGTATTGTAGAACAGATAAAAATGTATTTTAATGCAGTTAAGTAATCTAAAAACACCTTGTTTTATTTTGGATTCGGATAAGTTGGTATCTAATGTTTTGGAATTTAAAAGAGCTTTGAACAGTCGCTTTTCAAACCATTGCATTGGATACTCAATTAAGACGAATTCACTTCCTTATATGTTGCACATGCTTAATGAGTTGGGATGCTATGCTGAAGTAGTATCTTATACAGAGTATGCATTAGCTTTGCAAGTTGGTTTTGAGAAGAGCCATATTGTATATAATGGTCCAGCTAAAGATAAGGAGACTTTTTTAGATGCAATAAAGAATGGTGCATATGTAAATATAGATACAAAACGTGAAATAGAATGGTTGAATAATTTGAACAAACAGCATTCTTATAAGGTCGGCATTCGTGTCAATTTGAATTTAGGGAAGATTTCGCCAGAAGATGCTAAAGAGGGCGAATCGGATAGCAGATTTGGTTTTTCGTTTGAAAATGGAGAACTGGAAGAAGCAATAAATAAGATTCAATTATGCAAAAATGTAAAACTTGGAGGTTTGCATCTGCATCGTACTTCATTGACTCGTTCTTTAAATGTTTATAGGAATATTTGCAAATATGCTATTCGGATCATTAATTCATTAGGTCTAGAACTTGATTATATTGATGTTGGTGGTGGTTATTTTGGTGACAAGCCTAATGCACCTACTTATAAAGAATATGTGGACACTATCTATTCAAGTTTGTTAGAGGAAGGGATTGATGTTTCTAAAATGAAAGTCATAGTGGAACCAGGAAATGCAATAGTTGCTTCACCTTTTAGTTTTTTATCGGAGATCATTGATACAAAAAAAATAGGTGACTCTCAAATTATAGTAACTGATGGTTCTCGTAATGATGTGGACCCTTTTTTCGTAAAAAAAGACTATTTTAAATCTTTCATCAGAAAGCAAGAGGAAAAAGTGTTCATTGATTCACAAATGGTTGTAGGATGTAGTTGTTTGGAGTATGACAAGCTTTTTACACTTCAAAATCAGCCATTACTAAATGTCGGTGATAGAATACTTTACCAAAATGTCGGTGCATACACTATGACTTTATCACCATTGTTCATTCGATTTTTTCCTAGAGTTTATTTGAAAACTTTAAATGGTTATGAGATAATTAGAGAGGAATGGACTGTCAATGATTTAAAGCAATAACAATAAACTTTATAGTTATGAATAATATTCTGTGTTGTAATGCGGGCCGTAGAGGGCGTTTAATGATAGATATGCGTAAGACTATCGGTGATAGTGGTAATGTGGTTGCTACAGATAACTGGTCGGTAGCCCCAGCAATATTTTTCGCAAACAAGCAATATGTAGTTCCTAAAATTACACATCCAAATTATATTCAAGAAGTACTTGGTATTTGTAAGAAAGAAGATATTAAAGCTATTTTTACTTTAATCGACCCTGAAATAGATCTTTTAGCATCAAATAAAAAGAAGTTTGAAGAAATTGGTGTTCTTCCTCTTTGTCCTTCTAAGCAAACTGCTGATTTGTGCTTTGATAAGTACAGCATGTACCTGTATTTAAAAAATCATGGTGTTAATACACCGCTTACTTTCCATGAATTAGATGATTTCAAAGCTGCATACTTCAAAGGTGAAATTCAATTTCCTGTTTTCATCAAACCACGTACAGGTAGTGGTAGTGTTGGAGCGCATAAGGTCAATACCATGCAGGATTTGGAAAACTATTATGCTGAGAATGCTTTCGATTATATCATTCAGGAGTTTATGCAAGGTGATTGCGATGCAGATGCTTATATTGATTATTATTCAAAGGAAGTGGTTTCTATTTTTTCAAAAAAGAAAATTGAAACTCGTATCGGTGGGGCCAGTAAAACTATTTCATTCAAAGACCAGCGTTTGTTTGACTTCGTGCAGTCTTTTATGCATCTTTTCGACTTTGCCGGAGCAATTGATATGGATTTCTTTTTTAGAGATGGAGAGTACTATCTGTCTGAAATAAATCCTCGTTTTGGCGGAGCCTATTTGCATGCGTATGGTGCTGGAGTTGATTTCTTTAAACTGATCATCAATAACATTAATGGTGTTACCAATGAAGTTCGCATTGGTGATTATGATGAAGGTGTGCTCATGTTGATGTATGATGATGTAGTCATAACTAAGGAAGTTGACCTTTTAAGAGATTATCATGATTAATCACGTTTACATAATAGCCGAAGCCGGAGTGAATCACAATGGTCGGTTGGATTTGGCTCTTCAGCTCTGTAATGCCGCCAAAGATGCGGGAGCTGATGCCGTGAAATTTCAGACATGGAAAACAGAGAAGATTGTTACTCGGAATGCTGAATTGGCTGTTTATCAGGAGAATAACATATCCGATAAGACCAAATCACAGTTTAAGATGTTGAAAGAACTTGAATTGAGCTATGATAATTTTGAAGTAGTGAAAAATCATTGTGATGAGATAGGTATCCAGTTCCTTTCTACTCCTGATGAAATAGATAGTCTAGACTTTCTTTGTAATTTTAATTTGCCTTTCATCAAGCTGGGATCGGGAGATGTTACCAATATTCCTTTTCTTCGTCTTGTTGGTAGCAGACATATTGATGTTGTCCTTTCTACAGGAATGTCGTATCTCGGTGATGTAGAGATAGCATATCGCACCTTGATAGAAGCAGGAGCTAAAAGTGTTTCTTTACTTCATTGTACTACTAACTATCCATGTCCCATGCATGAAGTAAATCTTCGGGCTATACAAACTCTTAAGGATGCATTTCATTGTTCCGTAGGTTATTCAGACCATACAATGGGTGTGGAAGTACCTGTTGCAGCTGTAGCAATGGGAGCTGAAATCATAGAGAAACATTTTACGCTTGATAAGGAAATGGACGGTCCTGACCACAAAGCCTCCCTCAATCCCGAGGAACTCAAACAAATGGTTGTCGCCATCCGTCATATAGAACAAGCTTTAGGTGATGGCATCAAACAGCCTAATGAGAGTGAGAAACAAATTTCAGAAGTAGTGCTCAAACGTATTGTGGCGGCTACACCAATAAAGGAAGGTGAGGTGCTCTCGGCGGATAATATGACTGTGAAACGCAGTACCGTTGGTTTGAAAGCTTCTTTATGGGATTTGGTAAACGGGCGTATAGCTACCTGCAATTATGCTATAGACGAACCTATTATCATTTAAAAATAGACAATAGTAATGAATATACTTGTAATAATTCCTGCACGTGGTGGAAGTAAAGGAATACCTCACAAGAATGTTAAGGAATTAAATGGAAAACCGTTGATATGCTATAGCATTGATGCGGCTCGTCAGCTTACCACCGATGAGAATATTTGTGTTTCTACAGATGATGATGTCATTATCAAGGTTGTAGAGGATTATGGCTTGAAAGTTCATTTTAAACGCCCTGCAGAGTTGGCTACAGATTGTGCAGGAACAAATGGAGTACTGCTCCATGCTTTGGAGTTTTATGAGAAACAAGGTCGTAAATATGATGTAGTAGTTTTGTTGCAACCCACTTCTCCTTTTCGTGAGACTAAATCATTGAAGGAGGCTGTGGCTTTGTATACTTCTGACATAGATATGGTTGTTTCGGTGAAAGAAGCGGCAACTAATCCATATTATAATAGTTTTGAGGAGGATGCTGAAGGCTTATTGGTCATCAGCAAAGGGGATGGTACTATTGAACGGCGTCAGGATGCACCTAAGGTATGGGAGTTTAACGGTTCTATTTATGTGATTAATAGCACTCGCCTTAAAGAAGTAGGTTTGTCCAAACTCAATAGAATACGTAAATATGTTATGGATGATCTTCATTCAATAGATATTGATAGTATGTTTGACTGGTATATGGCGGAAAAGGTAATCAGTAGTCATCTTATTGAAAATTAATTTATATGAATTGCTCTCATATTATTCTCCAATCTTTCTCTATTATTGATGCCATTCGCTGCATCAATGAGATTCACAATGAACCACTGGTGCTCTTTGTGGTAGATGAGAACAGAAGGATGCAAGGTACCCTTACCGATGGTGATGTGCGTCGTGCCTTGATTAAAGGTATAGATGTGGATGCTCCTATTAGTGAGGCCATGCATCGTAATTTTAACTTTTTACGTCGCGGAGTGAACGATAGAGTGGAGGATATTCACCACCAACGTGATTTAAGGATGCGTTTGGTACCCATACTTGATGAAGAAAATCATATTTGCGAAATCATCAATTTGGAACATTATGTAACTAAATTGCCAATTGATGCTGTATTAATGGCCGGTGGTAAGGGGGAACGCCTTCGTCCGTTAACGGAGAAAACTCCTAAGCCCCTAATTAAGGTAGGTGACAAGTGTATCATTGATTATAATATTGATCGTTTGCTTTCATACGGTTTGAATCATATATCTGTAACGGTTAACTATCTTGGCGACCAGATTGAGGAACATTTCCGGGAGGAACGCGATGGGGTGAAGATAGTTACTGTGCGTGAACCGAAATATCTAGGTACCATTGGCAGTATCAAGTTCGTGGAAACTTTTTACAATGATACGGTGCTGGTAATGAACTCAGATCTCTTTACGAATATTGATTTTGAGGACTTTTTCCTTCATTTCTGTCAGCATGATGCCGACATGAGTGTGGCAGCTGTGCCCTACGTAGTGAAGGTGCCATACGGTGTGTTCAATCTCGAAGGACGAGAAATCAAGGGCGTTACCGAGAAACCTACCATCAGTTATTATGCAAACGCCGGTATATACCTTATCAAACGCAAATTGCTTGACCTTATTCCTGATGATATCTTCTTTAATGCCACTGACTTCATGTATAAACTCATAGAACAGGGATACAAGGTGATTCGCTATCCTATTAGTGGATATTGGCTGGATATTGGTCAGCATGATGAATTGGCGAGAGCAAGAGAGATGGTGAAACATTTGAAATAAATTAAAAAAACAACATACAATGTATAAAATTGCAGTTATTGGTGCCGGGCAATTGGGTAGTCGTCATTTACAAGGACTCAAATTGTCCAAGCTGAAATCTGATATTTGGGTGGTTGATAATAATTCAAATTCACTTCAGATAGCGCAACAACGTTATGAAGAAGGTGAAGTGAATAGTAATCAAACTATTTATTACTTACAACTTATCGAACAATTACCTACTGAGTTAGATCTAGTAGTCATAGCTACCAGTTCGAAACCACGATTAACGATTTTAAAAAGTTTACTTGCAAAAGTGAAAGTGACCAATATCATTTTAGAAAAATTCTTGTTTACAGGACTGACTGATTATGATGAAGCCGAACAGTTGTTGCAGATCAATCACGTCAACGTATGGGTAAACTGTCCACGACGTCTATTCGACTTTTATGTAGAAATCGATTCAATGATAGATAAGCAAAAGCCTCTTGTTATGGAGTATACTGATTCTAATTGGGGATTATGTTGCAATTCCATACACATGATAGACATATTTATGATGCTGTCAGGAGAAAAGACTTATACCGCCTGTTTTGATGGAATTATACCTCAAGTTAAGGACAGCAAACGTAATGGATACATAGAATTCAACGGCACCGTTAATGTATTAACTCTAACGGAAGTACTTTACGACTGGCTTGTGTGGATGATGATACTGTTCAGCATCAGATGACTATTATCAATGGTTCTCATCATATTATTATTAATGAGCCGGAAGGATTTATGTCTGTTGATGGTAATAAACAGCCCGTTCATATAAAATATCAGAGCCAATTGACTGGTGCAGTAGCTGATGAAATTCTGCTAAATGGTAATTGCAAACTAACTACTTATTTCGAGTCGTCAAACTATCATAAAGTATTCCTAAAAGGTATACTGGATGTTTATAATAAAGTAACGGGCGAGATGCATGATAGATGCCCTATTACATAACATAAAAGGTGATTATATGATTTGGATTATAGGAACAGGAACCATTGCATTGGAATATGCAAAGATATTGAATCAATTGGGACATGAATTTATAGCAGTAGGACGTAGTGGTAAGAATGCAGATGAGTTTATTGAGGCCGGAGCTAAAGAGGTAGTTTCTGGTGGATTAAATAATTACCTGGCGGCTTCTCCAACTACTCCTCAAAAGGTTATTGTAGCTACCAATGTAAGTCAGTTGGCTGAGATTACCATTGCGCTATTGAATTATGGTGTAAAGGACATTTTGGTTGAAAAACCAGGTTTTTGTCAGCCAACTGAATTGCCAACTGTAGTGATATTAACAAAAGAAAAAGGTGCTAATGTATTTTTGGCTTATAATCGTAGATTCTATTCCAGTGTGTTGGCTGCTGAAAAAATCATTGCCGAGGATGGTGGTATAACTTCTTTCAATTTCGAATTCACAGAATGGGCACATGTTATAGAGAAATTAGATTACCCTCGCGAAGTGTTTGAGAATTGGTTCTTCGTCAATTCCACCCACGTAGTTGATTTGGCATTTTTCTTAGGTGGAGAACCAAAAGAATTATCTTGCTTCACTTTTGATAAATTAGCTTGGCATAAACCTGCGGTCTTTACTGGTGCAGGTATCACCAACACAGGTGCTCTTTTTTCTCTATCAGGCAAATTGGAATGCTCCTGGTCGTTGGGGGATAGAGATTCTAACTTCACAACACCGTCTTTATTTACGTCCAATGGAGAAACTGCAGATTCAAAATACTGGTAGTGTGGATATTAGCGAAGTTGAGATTGACGATCAGCTTGATAAAGAGTTCAAACCTGGATTCTATCTTGAAGCTAAGTCGTTTATAGAAGGTAATATTGAGCGTCTATGTTCGATTGAACAGCAAATGATTCACATTGATAAGATATATGATAAAATTTTAGATAAATAACTTCAGATACTGTTAATTGCATTTCTTATTATGAAAATTATTTTTGTTGGTGATTCAATGGGGCTGCCTCGGGAAGGTTGTGAGTATGAAGATACATATTTTTATAAATTCCAAAAAGAATACAAAGAGATTGATTGCATTTCTTTTTTCAAAAGAGCTATGACAAGTGATGGCTTATACGAATTATATGAAAGTTATATTCGTCACTATAACCCTGATATAGTTATTTCACACAGTGGACTTACAGATTGCGCTCCAAGATTAATAAATGATAGGAAATATTTTTGGCGTGGTCTTATTTATGTATCCAAAAGATTGGGGCGTTTAAATTTGTTTTGGTTGATAATAAAAAAAATATTTGAAAGAAACGATCCGAAAAGGGCTTATATCTCCGTAAATGAATTTCGTAAAAACTATATAGCCTTTACTGAAAAATTGATAAATATAGGCGTAAAGAAGATTGTTTATATAAAGATAAGTCCATGCGGACAAAATGTCGTAAGAAAAAGTCCTCTTTTGAATGATAATGTTGCAAAATATAATAAAGTTTTTGATGAAATTAAGAACAAATTTCCCAAACAAGTGGAAGTGATATTCCCATTGGAAAATGCTACTGATTTAGATTATATCGATGGAATGCATGCTAATGCTAAAGGGCATGCTAGATTTTTTAATGAAATAAAAATGGTCTTGAAAGATATATTGTAATATTGCGCATGTCTGATTTTAAAGCATTAGCAAAGCATTCTACTAATTATTTATTTGCCATAATGGCAACTAAGGCATTAGCGTTTATTTCAATACCTGTCTATACAAGGCTACTTTCTGTATATGAATATGGAATAATAAATGTCTTTATGTCTACTGTTGGAATTGTACAGGTGTTATTGACTCTAAATACAGAGGTTGCTATATCGCGCTATTATTATGATGCCAAAAACGAACAGGATTTTAAAGAGTTTTGTAGTACATCCATAAAAATATCATCTGGCGTTTGGCTTTTAATGTCGCTCATTATGGTGATGTTGAATCCGTGGTTGGCAGAAGAATTGTCTTTTAGCAAAGTCTTGACATTATGTATGATTCCTGTAGCTACGTATAGTATCATTAACTCAATCTTTATACAGATATATCAGCCTTTATTGCGGAGCAAAAAGGTTGCGATAGTATCTTCTGTGCAAAGCTATCTGGCTTTCTGTCTATCGGTGATATTTATGTTATGTATGGAAACTGAGCGTTACTATGGTTATATATGGGGTACAATTGCTGCAATGATATTGTTAGCGACTTATCTTACACGACAAATTCGGCCTTTTTACGTTAAATCTAAAATTAATCGGGAACACGTCAAATATTTGCTTAGCTATTCTTTGCCATATATTCCCTATACGTTAAGCGGGATTATATTGGCTCAATTTGGACGAATCTTTATGAGTACACATGGTGGCTTTGATGCTGCGGGGCTTTATAGCTTTGTGTCAAATGTTGGAGCATTAATGATGATTCTTATTTCGGTTGGTCATAGTGCATGGAATCCATATTATCTTCAGTATATGACCAACAAAGATTATAAAAGTATAGATAAGGATTATGATTTAATCTGGCGAGTTACATTAATTAGCGCAATGGGATTGACTATGTTTGGCAATGAAATAGCATTAATCATGGCACGTCCTGAATTCTTGAGCGGTATGTATCTGCTTCCTATATTAATCATTGGCTATGTTTTCTATCAATGGTCTTATGTATATTTACGAAGTACTGGCTTTGCCAAACGTACTATATGGAATGCTGTAGCCATTTTAATTAGTGGTATCAGTAACATTTTGTTGAATCACCTGCTGATTGACCGCTTTTATATTTTAGGTGTAGCAATCTCATTCTGCATTTCTTATTTTATTTTATATGCTGTGGCATATTTAATAAATAAATATATTCTTAAAACTTATGTTCCACAAAGTATACGCTTTATCAAACCTTTCTTATTATTGCTGCTTTTAATGGCGGTTTATCAATATGTATTTGGTGGAGAAATGAATTTATGGATTAAAATTCCTGTTTTTTTTATACTGACTTGTTTGTTTATGTGGGGATATAAAAAGTTATATATTTAAAGTTTTAAGGTTTTATCATTAACAAAAAAACTACTGTCTAAATGAAGAAAATAATACTTGAAGTATATGCATTTATCGCTAGTATAAGTGCTTTATTTGTTTATATTTATCGTTTTTCATTGCGAGGCACATTGAATCCTATGATAAAAGATGAAAAAATAGGACAAAATATAGTGCTGTTGGGTAATGGTCCATCAGTAAATGATGCTATTATTGATTTATTAACTACTAATTCTGTATATGCAGTTGTTAATTTCTTTGCCTTAAGTAAGTATTATCAGCGATTAAAGCCGCGTTACTATATTTTATCTGACGGTGCTTTCTGTTGTGAGTTATCATTCAATACAATGATTGCTGATTTGATAGAACACATAAATGAAACAACAAAATGGAAAATGTCACTTTATATTCCATATCGAAGTATCAAGGGATCTAACATCGCTAAAATGTTCACCAATCCCCTAATTGAGGTACATTTTTATAATGATATCCCATACGAAGGAAAGTATGTGATACCAGCTTTGCGTGATTATTTATATAGAAAGGGGTTAGCGAATATAGATATTTGGAATGTTATTCAAGCAGGAATTATGTTATTGATTTTGCTTGGATATAAAACTATTCATTTGTATGGCGTTGAAAACAGTGAACCTAATTCATTAAAAGTAAACGAGAAGAACCAAGCGGGGTATATCCATGAACTTTTTTATGACAAGAGTCAATCGAATATGGAATTGATATTAAATGAAGATGGAAGTCCAATGAAAGTGTGTCAAATTCTCTTCAGATATTATAAAACATTTCAGGGTTTTATGGACGTAAATCATTTTGCAAAAAAACAAAATTGTAGAGTAATTAATCATACTACAGCATCTTTGATTGATGCTTTTGAAAGAGTCTGAATTTGATATTGTAGAATATTATCTAGATAGCTGTCATGATACCTAAAATTATACATTACTGTTGGTTGGGGGATTCTGAATTTCCAGAGTTGGTAAAAAAATGTATTCAATCGTGGAAAAAGAAGATGCCTGATTGGGAGTTTATTCTTTGGGATAAAAACTGTCTGAAGGATTTAAACTCTGATTGGGTTAACGAAGCATATAGCACAAAAAAATATGCTTTCGCGGCTGATTATATACGCCTTTATGCTGTGAATAAATTTGGTGGGTTTTATTTAGATTCTGATGTGGAAGTTCTAAAAAACTTTGCTCCTTTGCTTGACTCACCATATATTTTTGCATTAGAAAATGAAATAGGTGATATTGAGGCTGCTACTTTTGGATCAGAACCTAACAATCCGTATGTGCAAAAAGTGTTTAAGCTATTATGAAGGTCGTCATTTTATTAAGAAGGATAATACCTATGACACATTCCCCCTTCCTAAGATTCTAAAAGCACAATTGAAAGGCGCTGAATACATCAATTCTTATACCGAAATTAAAGCTGATCATATTAATCCTCAAATTTTGCCTATAGATTATTTCAGTCCTAAAGATAGCGGTAGCGGTAAACTCACCAATCTAACTAAAAATACATTTTCAATTCATCACTTTAATGGCTCTTGGTTTTCGTTTCAAGAAAGAACTTTCCGATTTATCAGTCGCTGGTTTGGTTTCCGTTTTGCCAAAATGATTTCCAATACCTATAAAAAATGTTTTTCTTATGCTAGTGTATTATTCAGTATTGGTATTCATTCTTTTAGCAGCGATATGTAGTTCATTAGCTAAAAAGGGAATTTATAAGGATTTATTTTTTTCAAATAGCAGCCTTTTTACTTTTCCTTGTAATGGCTATAAGAGATGAATCTGTAGGTACTGATTTACCTAAATATCTAGATATCGTAAATACTATTGGTTATAGCAATTTTAGTGATTTTTTGAGTGATAGTCTTTCCTTCCCAGGATATGAGTTTGGCTGGATTATCATAAACTATATAGTAGTGATTTTTGGTTCAGAAAGAATGCTATTGGTAACCAGTTCGGCCTTTTATATTTATTCATTCTATCGATTATTCTCTCACTATTCTACGTTGCCTTTTTTAAGCCTCGCTATTTTCATACTTAGTTGTTACTATTTTTCAGGCATGAACTTATTAAGACAATATACAGCTATTGCAATCTTGCTTTTTTCTCTTCAATATGTGATTGATAGGTCATTTGGGAAATTCATAATAATCGTACTGTTGGCTACGACTGTACATCAAACTGCCATTTGCTTCTCACTAATTTATTTTGTCTATCCGATAAAGATATCCAAAAAGTATCTTCTGATGACTGTTATTGGCTCGGTTGCTATATATATTTTTTTTGGCAATTTCCTATTTAGTCGTGCCCTTGCACTGCTTAACTTATCCAAGTTTGAAAAGTATATTATAAACGGTGAAAATGGAGGGTTGACTTTCTTCTTTTTCATTTTAACATTTGTGCTTGCCGGTAGTTTATTGACTGTGCAAGAAAGGAACAATCCAAAAATAAAGCTGTTTTATCACATGATGATACTTGCGTTAGTTATCCAGTCTTTTTCTCTAACGGTAGCAGAATTTGCGCGTGTCACACAATACTTTTTCCTTAGTTTCTCTGTTTATCTTCCATGTGTTATTTCTACCAAGAAACAACCTGTGACGAGACTATTTTTCATATGCTGTTCTGCCATTCTTATGATTATATACTTTATATTGATATCACAAAATGACATGAATGGTGTTATTCCCTATAAATTTATGCAGATATGAAAATTCTTTATGTTATAACAGGGCTTGGCATGGGGAGAGCCGAGACTATCACAATAGATGTTGCCCAAAAAATGCTTGAACGGGGACATGAAGTGGCAGTTTTATATTTGACAGGTGATAATCTTCAACAACATCGCATCAAATTACAAATGGAAATCATAGGCTTACATATGAAGAAATCCCCTATAGGGTTCTTAAGGGCGTTGAAACAAGCTCGTATATATGTAAATATGTTTTCTCCAAATGTAGTGCATGCACAGATGTTTCATGCTAATTTATTTTGCCGTATTTTGCGCTTGTTTACCCGAATGCCGTTTTTAATATGCACAGAACATAATAGAAACATTGAAGGGGCCATTCGTATGAAGCTATACAGACTGACTGATTGTTTATCAGACATGAATACTAATGTTTCAGAAGAAGCTACGAATTACTTTATTTCAAAAAAATCATTCAATAAGGAAAAGTCTAAAACTATATATAATGGCGTTGATTTATCTAAATTTATTAAAGATGACAATGTGCGAAAAGCTATACGAAAGGAATATGGAATTCTTGAAGAAGACTTTTTATTTATAAATGTAGGACGTTTGACTAAAGCTAAGAATCAGGAAACTTTGGTTAAAGCTTTTTTTCAACTAAAGAATAAAGGTTTACATGTTAAACTTCTTATTGTAGGTAAAGGACCTGAAGAAGAGAAACTTAAAAAAATAGTAAGTAGTTTCTCTTTAAAGTCTGATTGTATTTTCACCGGTATACAAAATAATATAGTTGATTATTATAATGCAGCCGACTGTTTCGTTTTATCATCTCTTTGGGAGGGATTTCCAATGGTTCTTATAGAAGCTATGGCCACAGAACTTCCAATAATAACAACTGAATGTGGTCGTGAAGCTGTTAGCGATAATAATTATATAGTTTCTGCTGAAAATTCATTTCTTTTAAGTGAAAAAATGGAGTCTATTTACAATATGAATCTCTCAGATAGAATACAATTGGGAATATCAAATCGAAATCATGTTAAACGATTTGATATTAATATTATATGCAGTCAATGGGAAGACATATACAGTGGTAAAATTTAATTTTTTTATTAACAAAACTTCATCCTCTTCTTCATTGCTGTGTTAACGGTTTATTACGCTATTCCATCCAAGAAATATCAGAAATTATTTCTTTTACTGAGCTCTTACTATTTTTATGCCGGTTGGAAGCTAAAGTGTCTTTTGTTGCTATTGTTTGATATCGCTGTTATTAATTTCTCTGCCATATAGTTCGGATGTAATTCTATTAGTACTGTAAGTGGTAAATGGTTTATAATCAGTGTTTTTTTATACTGCTACTTGCACTCCTGTTTTGCTGGAAATATTTGAATTCCCTTTTGTATACGGCACAGGCTACAGTAGGGTGGACTGGGTTGTTACTTGATATTAAGTTCGTGGAGTTGATACAGCTAGTAGGTATTTTGTTCTTTACCTTTTAGGCGATAGGTTATATAGTGGATGTGGCACTTTTTGGGGGCTTTTTCCTTCGATTAGTACCGGTTCTATAGGATGGGCGTTTCAACTCACGCCGCAGTTCAGGGAAGTACATCGAGCTAACTATGACTTGTTCGTTTCCGGTTTTAAGATTGCTCTCTGGAGATTTTTTATGAAACTGGTGGTAGGTGATCGTGTAGGGATATATGTGGGTACGTTTTTTGATAGTTATGCTGCTTATTCTAGTATGTCATGCATATTGGTCACATTGCTTTACTCCATTCAAATATATTGAGATTTTGTGGGATACTCTTTCATTACTATAGGGGTAGTGAGAATGATGGGATTTCAACTACAAATCCATATTGAGAAACCTTACTTTGCAGTGAGTGTAACTGACTTTGGGTGGAGATGGTATATTTCTCTTTCTTCATGTTCCAGAGATTATTTTTCTATACCACTTGGTAGAAACAGAGTGAAACGTTGGAGAGATTACAGGAATATCATGGAGACGTTCTTCATTTCTGGTTTATGGCATGGAGCGGCTTATAATTTTGTCATTTGGGGAGGACTACATGGGTTGTTTCAAGTGATTGGAAAGTTTACAAAGAATGGGTAAGAGGCAATGTTTGTCCAACTCAAGATGCCAAAGGATACTATTGGTTATTGAGCTGTAAATATTTTAATCACCTTTGCATTATGTAGCTATGTTTGGATGATCTTCGCTGCGAACAAAAATTTTAGGATTTATGTATAGCAGTGAAGATCTTGAAAGGTTTTACTTTCAGT
>VOFI01000969.1_pt1 | contig 152000 bp, 132 predicted proteins | sample 5384131 | NCBI WGS metagenome assembly VOFI01 (sample SAMN12384728, study PRJNA508395) | human gut metagenome | isolation source: healthy gut H | host: Homo sapiens | reverse complement strand
ATGGACATTGATAAGTACATCGAACGTGCATCCATCAAATAAGAAAAGAATATACCTTAATGATATAAAGAGGTTGTCTGCACCTGTGTACAGATAACCTCTTTCTTTTATTAAACCACTAAAACTAAAAAACAATGGCAACAGCGTATCATAACTTATCTGATTACGATTTCAATTCAGTTCCTAATGCAGAAAATATGCGTTTCGGTATCGTAGTATCCGAATGGAACAATAACATTACCGGCCCCCTATTGGAAGGAGCCATAAGTACCTTGAAGAAACATGGCGCAAAAGATAAAAATATTTTAGTACAAACAGTACCCGGCAGTTTTGAACTGACTTTCGGTTCTGCACAAATGATAAAAAGTGGAAAAGTAGATGCAGTGATTGCAATAGGCTGCGTAGTTCGTGGCGATACTCCGCACTTTGATTATGTATGTGCCGGTACCACTCAAGGTATTGCCCAACTGAATGCCGAAGGAGATATTCCTGTAATCTATGGTTTGATTACTACCAATACTATGCAACAAGCAGAAGACCGTGCCGGTGGAAGATTAGGAAATAAAGGGGATGAATGTGCAATAACTGCCATCAAAATGCTCGATTTTAAAGAGAAATTGCAAAAAACGCAGATTTTTTGAAAAAAAGTTCTTGTATAATTTGCATATTCAAAAAAAAGCCGTACCTTTGCATCGCAATTGAGAAACAAACCTACTCAATGAGAGAATTGAGATAGACTCTTAAAAGCGAATGGGCAAATACCAGAGTGGCCAAATGGGGCAGACTGTAAATCTGCTGTCTTTCGACTTCGGTGGTTCGAATCCATCTTTGCCCACAAAAAATTGCGGAAGTAGCTCAGTTGATAGAGCATTACTTGACATTCACCGGGGCGATAAAATGGAATACCTCGTTTCAATGTCCACCCACCAAGCAGGCATGAGCGAATACGCCCGGAAAAAGTTCGGCAAAGACTCACCGGAAGCCAGACAGGAATATAAATTGGGAGATGTCAACACGACCCTGATCCATACCGCGAAGGGAAAAACAATCATGCTGCAATATGATGTATGCACGCCCCGGCCTTACAGCCGCCTGCAAACCGTATGCGGTACTCTTGGTTTTGCACAAAAATACCCCGTGCCTTGCATCGCACTGGAGCCCAACGGAGACACTCCTCTTGAAGGAAAAGCACTGGAAGAAGTATTATCCCGCTATAAACATCCTTTTAGCGCCACTATCGGCGAAGAAGCACATCGTAGAGGTTTGCCAAACGAAATGAACTACGTGATGGATTACCGACTGATATACTGTCTACGCAACGGCCTTCCTCTTGACATGGATGTATACGATGCCGCCGAATGGTCCTGCATCACAGAATTAAGCGAGAAGTCGGTATTGAATGGAAGCATACCGGTAGAGATACCGGATTTCACTCGGGGAGCATGGAAAACAAGATGAATAAAAGAAGATTCTTTTTCAAGAATTTCAAGGTAAGGTGAATATGCCGTTCTACGGCTTTTTCACCGATACCGCATCGAGCGGCAATCTCCCGATAAGTCATGTTCTCCTCCCTGCTCATCAAGAATATCTCACGTTGCCTTTTAGGTAACACGGCAATTAACCGGTCGATATATTCTTTTAAATCCTCAGCCACCATTTGGTCTTCCTGATTATACGGTTCTTCGTTCTCTATGGAACGTAGTATCGTCATTTTGAACATATCTTCGCGCATCCTGCTGCGGGCTTTATTAAAAATGATATTCCGGGTAATAACAAACAAAAAGCCCTCCACCTTCTTGTTGTTATCCAATAAGTGGCGTGCTTCCCAGAATTTCACAAAAACATCCTGCACGATTTCAGCAACAGTATCAGAAGAAGTTACATAAAGTTTGGTAAAATTGTAGACCTTCTGACAATAATAATCATACAATGCAGCAAAAGCTATATTATTGCCATTTTTCATTTGTTCTATCAACTCTTCTTCCTTCATATTGTATAAAATCTTGTGATAGACAAAAGTAATATTTTTACCGCGAATTACATCTATAAAATACATGAAAAATGCCATAGATTAACACAGTCTGTCATAGTTATCAGATATAACTGATAACTATAACAGTTTTGTACTAATCTATGGCAATATTCAGAACAGCAGTTAATTTCCTACCGGAATCTCCGTGCGTTTCCCTGCTGCCGATACAGCATAAAGTTTATAGCTACTATCCCAGTTGCCGGAAAGAGTGAACATATCGGTAGTAGAAGAGGTTGTTTCACCACTAGAAACAAAGACAAGTTTACCAGTCTGATCCTTCACCTCATAAGCCACTACATTCTGCCAATTCTTGATTGTAATGGTATTACCGCTTCGTGTTGCATTTGTTCCGGATATTACTTCAGGCTTGTTCTTATACAATTCCCATGTATTGTCCGAAATATATTCCAAAGCAATATTCTGCAATTTGTCATATCCCAGATTCTCCACTTTTTTTTTCAGTTCATCAACCATTTCTTCGGTAACTTTCAAAGTTTTCGTATCATAATCTTCAATCGACCTGTCCACAGGTGTCAGGAATCCCCATTTCTCGAAGAAATCAAGTAAATTCACCTGCGCCGCCACACAACAATTATAAACGAAATCCATTTGAATCTGTCCCTCACTCATGCCACCATAATCTTTTGTACGAGCATACTCGAAAACATCCGGATAGAAACCGCCACGGTCCGACTGCTGAAGAGGAGTCCGCCCAAGCACTTTACCGAAGTAAAGCTCCAGTTGCCAGAAAGGAACCAACTTGCAAAACACATCATCCGAATCATCGAGATTTTTAAAATCAGCATGAGAAGCTTTCGGAACAATAATACCATTCCATGCCTTTGAATATCTGTTACGGTAAACCGCTCCCATATCCTCGGTTTGTATCCGGGAGGGTTGCCCGAAAATTGTAGTCTGCACATACTCGGACATGATATTATTGGTCACCTCCGTCAGTCCTATCCACTTAACGCCCGGGCGGGTCTGGTTGCAATGCCCGATTTCGTGAGCAGGTCCCCAGCAACCGGTGGTTTTCAAGACATTAGGATCACACACATCCCCCATGGTTGACTGATTGTAAGCCGTATGATATGCAGTAGCGTACATAAAAGAGTGATACATGACATTCAGATATATCCTGTTCTTGAACATCTTGTCATATTTCTCCAATCCGAGAAGTTGCATTTCACTGTGAGCAATCTTATCATAAAGATCAATCAATTCATTACCGTTTGTGGAAACATATTTCCTAAAATCGTTAGTTTCAAATGTCAAGTGTGCATACTTGCCTACCACATCAAAATATTTGTTCGTAGCTTTCCCCAACAATTCGCTCCAACGTCCCTGATGTTCTTCTTTCTGCGAATCAAAATAGCCATTCACTGTACCCGAAGCAAAATGAATCTTAACAGGCTGCGCTGTTTCCGCATCCTCCAATGTTTTGGTATGATACATCACATATACGAGTCCTTTCCCTGTCATCGTCAGTTTATTAATACCGCGATATAACGGATACGTAACTCCTCCGAAACCGTCACCTCCCGGTACGTCCAGGTTTTGTACTTTCATTCCGATGTTCTGTCCATGTGTGTCGCCCACCATTACAACCAGCGTCTCCCCTTCTTTCACCGAGATACCTGTCGGATTGTCAAGAAGGCTGTACGGGTTTGTTTTGTGGGTTTCCGACTGAATATCCGGATTCGGGAACGCCTTATAGTCCTCCACACGGAAGTTTCTGTCATACTTTATCCTTGAACATATAATAAGCCAGATTCTTAAAGAAAGGATACTTGCAGTTCTCAATATCCGCTTCCGTGATTCCCGCTTTCAAGTTACTACACGTTTCATCTTCAAAAAGAGTAGAATAATCAAATGCATTCAGATTCTTGGCATAGAACTCCATTTCGGCACAAGAAGCAAATCCTTGCCCGTCTCCTGCTCCGCTTTTCACGACAAAACGGAAAGACTTAGCCCGGACCGTATTATCAAAGGTTATTCTGGTAGCTGTTGCCGAACCCTCAAAATCCTTATCCAGCAACTTCGTAAATACACTCCCGTCTTCCGAATACTGTATTTCCACTTCTTTAAAATGACCGTTATATCCTGTGGAACGGGGATAATAAATCAGATAATCCACATCAGACGCTTCCGCAAAATTATAGGTCAGCGTAATAGGGAAATAATTCGCTCCGCCATTCGACCAGCTCGAATGATACAACGTTGTATAGTCACCGTCAAAAGACTTTTCAATAGCATCTTCTCCCTGATGAGAAGTATCGTGCCCACTCACCACTTTCACTTTGATGTCACCTTCGATGTCTTCTCCCGCACCTCCATTATATTCATTCAGGCCATGTTGTGAAACCAAGACCGAAGCAGAAACCGGGGAGTTTTCTTCCGAAACACCTTCCGGTAAAACCTCAGTAAAGACTATGGCTCCCTCTCTCTTTTCATCCAACGTACTACTTTTCACTATATAAGTGTGGGTAGACGTCACCATTTCCGGCGCGCGGGATTTTGCCTTTTCAGTAATCCAATCAGGAAACCCGGCACTCACTTCCACATTGGTCGTGACATTAAAAGTAATCTCTTTACCAATGACTTCCACTTCAAATACGTTCGTATCAATCAGGATAGCAGCTTCATAGCCCAGTTGCCGAACTTTAACCATCTTCTTCTGCCCTTCCGCCGTTATCGTAATGGTAGCTTCACGTACCAATCTTTCTTCACTTTCGTCTACGGAAACTTTCAAGATCTTTCCTGCCACAGAAAGCGTACACCAGTTTTTATCCGCTTTAGCCTCCCAAGTCGGAGCATTCGTTGAAACCGTTATATTTTGCGTTCCGGCTTCACTTTTGAAATCCACCACTTCCTTATTAACGGACAAATCGACCACTTCCAGTACTTCATCATCACTGGCACAAGAAAAAGCGACAGCCCCCTGTACAAGTACGAAGAAGATAATCAAGTATTTTTTTATATGACAATTTACCATTTATCAGATATATTATTATGTAACATCTATTATTCAAAACATCCAAATAAAAAAGGCGGAAATCTAATATTATTCTTAAAAAGAAATATTCATATTTCCGCCTTAGTTGTCAAAAAGACAAAATTTCCCCAATTATTTCAATGTCTGCATTCTACGCTCCTTACTAATCAGCTTCAGGATCGACAACGCTTGCATCAACCTCAAACAGTTTAAATTCTGACATACTGAAAAAGACAGAACCTGTATTCGTATGATTCACCGAATAACGTATATAACGATAAGGTTTTGAATTATTTCCCATGACAGGCGATGTGTAGGGCGATGTACTCATCAACATGCCATTCTTAGCCTTTGTAAGATTCTCAATTAGTTCGAAGTTGACTCCGTCATTACTACCCATAATATCCACATCATCAGGGATATTATTGCCGTTACGCGCTACCGACTCATACTTGAAATAAGTAATCTCTTTCTTCGTATCTATCTGGAACCAGTGGGGAGCCGGAGGAACAGTCCCACTCCAGCTCGTATGGAAGTAAGAAGCGGTATTTCCGTCAATAAGGTTTGCGATAGGACCTTCCGATTTTTCCTGAGCATTCGTCGACAACTGGTCCACCGTCAACGCTATTTGTTTGGACTCACCAAAGACCACTTGTACCGGAGCCGGTTCCGAAACAGCCTTGATTGTCTGAACATTTCCCGCATCACCGGTTTCGCTATAAGACTGGACTTTAAATTCATATTCTCCAAACTTTTTACGTGTATCCGGAATCAACACACTATCCGCATAAACACTGGCCAATCTTACCACATCCTGTTCCAGCAAATAATCATAATAAGATACTTTTATATATCTGATTGTATTATCATCAGGTGTTGCCCAACGAAGCACAATGTAACCGGGCTTGTCTTGAGTGTCAGCGCTCAAGTCGATCACATCAGAAGGGATAATAGGCTTTGTATCTTCGTCACTACAACTAGCGAATCCTATCAAAAGTAGAGTGACAGCCAATAGAAATATGTTTTTCTTCATAATAGTCATGCTAAAATTTAATTAATAATTAGGATTCTGTACCATATTAGGATTCTTGCTCACTTCTGCTGCCGGAATAGGTAACAAATACTGCCGCGGAGTATCAAAATTGCGCACATCAGGAAGAGTTTTCACAGTGGCAAACCCATTAATATCAGTAGCATCAATATTCATACCCTTCACCGGTACATTAAAGTATTTATCTCCCAGTTTCCAACGACGAATGTCCCAGAAGTTCTGCTGTTCCAGATAAAGTTCGATCATTCTTTCCTGTCTCACAATCTCTGTCAGTTTACCGTTCAGGCCACCATTTCCCTCATAACTGACAATCGGATTTTTTGCATTCTTCCAAGAATCCTTGACAGAAAGAAGTCCGGCACGTTCACGTATTCTATCCAGTTTTACCATACCTTTTTCAAGATACCCATCTTTATTATAAGCGATACATGCCTCCGCATAACTCAAATACAATTCCGCCAGACGAATAACCGGCCATGGGTAATCTTTAGAAGGTTCTTTTTGCGACTTGGAAGCAGCCACTCCCGGATGAACACCTTTTTTATTCAGGTATCCGGTTTTTGAGTAGTTATTGTTTCTACCTTGCTTGCCACAATTACCTTGTTCTGTAAAATCTGTCAGCCATTTCTTACCTTCTGCCCGCTCGGCTTTCGCTACATAAGCGTTCTCTTTAGATTCTGTCTGGCATTCATAATAGCCATTCTGAAATGCAATCCATGCATAAAAACGAGGTTCACGGTCAACATTCAGTTTTATAGTTTGTCCTTCCCCATAAGTAGCACCATCGGGGAACGGAACTACCGAGAACCGATTTTGATAATCAAACTCAGGATCTTCGTCAATCGGGAGTCCGTTTTTCGTATAAAAACGTTCCACCATAGTCAAAGTCGGTGCAACTCCATTCCACGAACCGTCACTTAAATAAGGCAAGGATTTAGGCTGCAAACCATACGCACCTGCTTTACGGGTCTCTGCAAACAATACTTCTTTGGAATTGTCTTTATCCATAAATGTAAAACGCAACGTACGCTGTGTTAAATCTTGAGGTTCGGGATAACCGCTCAAGTCCCCTTCTCTCATCTCATATAAACTATATCCGTTGGACTCAGCCAGATTAATAGCCTCAAGTGCGGCATCAGCAGCCTTTTTCCACTTATTTTCATCATAAGAAAGAGGCATCAACGAACTACCATCCGTATTAACGAAGTCACTATAGTATTCTGTATTACCATTAAACAAAGGAGAAGCTGCATAAAGCAATAATCTGGCTTTAAGAGCTTTTGCAGCCACACTGGTTGCAAGTCCATATTCCGAACCGGTCCGGGTTGCAGGCAACCTTCCGGCAGCATCATCAAACATATCACAAGTCCACTGTACACACTCATCATAAGAGGTACGTCCCAATAAATTATCTTTGGGGAGTATCCAAAACCGGCAATTCTTTCACCAAAACGACAGGACCATAGAATTTAATCAACAACATGTGAAAATAAGCAATCAGGAAATCAGCCTGAGCCACATAGCTGTCTATGGTTGCCTGGTCGATGCGGGGGACAGACGTAATATTCTTCTTTAACAGATAACACTGGCGAATACCCAGGAACAAATCGTTCCAGTAACTGATGATTAAGTTTCCTGAGGTATACACACCTTCAGCAAACTTTTTACGTAAGACTCTTGAGTAAAAGGGCTTATTATTTCATCTCCACTGAAGTCCAGACAGGTCTGTACCATATTAATCTGCGGTATATATCCATAACATGAATACAGGAATCTTTCTGCTGCTTTAGGACTGGAGAAGGCATCCTTATCGCTTGCTTTCTCCGCCGGTACCACATCCAAGAAATCACAGGAAACCATTGTAAATCCTGCAAACAATGCTAAAAACAGATATTTTATTATTTTTTTCATACTATGTAAATTTAATTATTGAAAGTCATTTGGAAACCAACATTAAAGACGCGTTGTGTCGGGTATTTCAAACCACTACCACCGCCTTGTTCCGGATCCCATAAATCAAACTTGGAGAATGTCAACAGGTTAGAACCGCTGATATAGAAACGCATTCTCTTAAATGTATACCCGAGCTCCATATTTTTCAGTTTCAAGAACGAACCGTCACGCATCCAGTAATCGGAAGTACGGCCGGAGTTACCGGGATTCGTATTATTCAAACTTGTCTTACGGGTCAAACGCGGATATTTTGCATCCACATTCTGATTAGTCGGTGACCATCTGTCGTTTGCCACAAACTGCAACACATTACGCAGTGAATTGTCTCCGAAAGGATGGAATCCACTCATAAACAAAGAAGTTTTCGCTACTCCCTGGAAGAAGAAAGAGAAGTCCCAGTTCTTATATTTGAACGAAGGTCCGAAACCATATACGATTTCAGGAACAGTCGGATTTCCAATCCACGTCCAGTCGTCCACATCCACGATATCATCTCCATAACCATGCATATTTGAGACATTGAGATATTTAATATCACCGGCTCCTAATGTAGATCCCATTTGTTGATTGTAACGGTCTATTTCAGCCTCATCCAAGAACAATCCATTTGACAAATATCCCTGGCTCACATTAGCACTCTGACCCACTTTTGACTGAAAAGCATATTTAGGAGCTTCGTCATATTTAGTAATCTCATTGTGCGCATAAGTAAACGTTCCTTTAAAGTTCATATAGAAATCCTTGCTGAACGCCTTGTTGTAATCAATCGAAAGGTCGAGTCCCTGGTTTTTCATCTCGGCAAGATTACCGAACACATCAGTATTTCCGGTTCCCAAATATGTAGGAATAGTTCCTTTTTTCTGGAATATATCTCTACGGGTCTCACGGAAAATGTCAACAACAATGTTCAGGCTGTTCAATAATTGCAAGTCAATACCCAGATTGATCTTTTCTCCTACCTCCCAAGTGATGCTATTGTTTTCATAGCGGGTGTAAACAGGTCCGCTCAATCCATAATTTTGGTCGATACCGGTAGTAAATCCCTTGCCGGACAAGTTAATTGTAGGCATATAAATAAATCTTTCGCCACCGATCTGGTCATTACCGACCAATCCCCATGAACCACGCAACTTCATGCTGGTGATGACTTTACGCAAAGGTTCAAAGAAACTTTCTTCACTGATATTATATCCCAGTGCTATGGAAGGGAAAAATCCCCAGCGATGTCCTTTCGCGAAATTCTCCGAACCGTTATATCCCATATTGACTTCCGCCATATATTTTCCATCGTATGCATACGAAAGGCGGCCTGCAAGACCTTGTTTACGTTTAGGCAGAGAATTGATAAGATTGTTACCTGGTACATTATTCACGAGTTCATCCTGATTATAAAGCAACATGGCATTTACATCATGTCTTCCGAACGTGCGGTTATAATCTACCATTGCTTCCAGATAAATCCGGCGGTCTCCTGCCGTCTCGTTAGTACTATTCAAGTCAGTCGACACTTCATTACCGACTCTGTTTGTAGTATAGCTATATGAACCATCTTCATTCTGTTCATACGATCCCAACAGATATTTATTCCAGCCGGCGCTATATTTATTAATAGACTTCGACCAGTTTTTGAACGTACCCAACGCTTTGAAACGAAGCCCTTTAGTCAGGAAATCCAATTTCTGTTCAAATTCAAGAGCGGCGATAACCGTACTTTCAAACGTATCATTATATCCCGTAGTCAACTGAGCAACCGGGTTACCCTGATAAGCCGTAATCAAACGGTCTGTAGTACCCCATTTCACGTGATTGGTTGTTCCGTCCGGTTCATAGAAAACAGGTGCTTCAACCGGGCTTGAATTCATTGCATCTGCAAAAATATCATCAATTCCGCGGTTAGGCTCACGCAAATCACGAAGTTGGACGTTCAATCTTACGGATAACTTTGATGACTTGCTGAGATATGCGTTGATATTATTCTGGAAGGCATAGCGCATCACATCAATATTATTGTTATAAGAGAAAAAGTCCTTAGAACGGTTCTTCAACATACCCGATTCGTGGTTGACCGAAATACTTGAGAAATAATCAATCTTCTTTCCACCGCCACGGATGTTAAAGTTAACTTTCTCATTGAAAGCTACATCGTTAAACATCTCATCATACCAATTCACATCGGGGAAAACATACGGATTGAGTTTCATACGTGTACCGTTAATCTTGTCCTGACTATACAAAACGTCCGGACTGCCGTCGTTCTTTACAGCCTCGTTGAACAGTTCCATATACGTAGCTCCGTCCACGAACTTAGGCGTCTTGGTCGGTTGGCTGATTTGTCCCTCTACGCGGAAATTTATAATCGGTTTATCCAGGTTTTGTCCGGACTTCGTAGTAACAATCATAACACCGTTTGCACCACGGGTTCCGTACATTGCCGTAGCGGTAGCATCCTTCAAAATAGAGAATCCGTCAATAACCTCGGGATCCAAAGCATTCAAATCAGCCGAAGATACCTGTACACCGTCGATGATAATCAGAGGAGACGTAGCCTCACTCAAGGTTGAGATTCCTCGAATCCAGAAATCCGACCCGTCTGCACCGGGACGACCTGTACGCTGAACAGCAACCACACCGGATAAACGTCCGGCAAATGAATTGGAAAGATTCGTTGAAGGGACTTTCAATTCCGCCGGGCGGATAGCCTGCACCGAGCCTACCATACTCGCCTTCTTCTGTCCTGTTCCGTAAGCTGTCACCACAACCTCTTCAAGCGCGTGTGCATCTTCCGACAAATCAATAGCAAGTACTTTACGGTTGCCTACTTTCACTTCCTTAGCTGTGTATCCCACATACGAAATTTTCAGAACATCCTGCGGACCTGCCTGAATCACAAACTTACCGTCGATGTCAGTGATAACTCCCGTTGTGGTACCTACAATAGCGACACTCGCCCCAATGACAGCCTCGCCCGTGCGTGCATCCGTCACGACACCCACAATTTCCGTTTTCTTAGCTTGTTGGGCCGATTCCGTTTTACTCACTTTCAGAACAACATCATTGCCTTGAATCAGATAAGTGATTCCCGTATTAGCAAATACTTCGTTCAATACCTTATCAATCGGACCCGAACAATTGATATTTTTCAATCGAATGTTTTTCAAATCCGCCGCATTGTAAAAGAAGACATAATTACTGTTTTTTTCAATGAGCATAATAGCTTCTTTGATTGTAATAGACTGCCCTTTCACCGTGATATGCCCCTGAGCTCCAAGGACCGTCAACGGATAAAAAAGCAAAACCAGCACGATATACTTGAAATATCGCACGCTACTGTGAAAACTGAGTGATTTTCTCATGCTTTAATTAATTTGATTAGACATATGGTTAATAAAAATGGACTAGTATAAAACGATCCGGTCATCCGTCTGCCGGATATTTAGATTCAGGCTGAAACAAATCTTATTCAGTACCTTGTCCAGAGGCTCATTATAATGAATGCTGCCACTGAATGAGGATTCATCCTTACGTACTCCCTGCAAGAGAATATCAGTATGGTACATCTGGCTTACGATCTGAATCAATTGAGCCAACGGGACATCCTTGAAATTATATCTCCCGTTTTCCCAACTGATATTAGCGATATTGTCAATTTGCGTTTGTGAATCAACCGAGTTGTAAATGAGTTTCTGCAAGGGACGCATCACCGTTTTTTGCCGGGTAGACGGAACATTAAATTCAATCTTACCTTCAAACAGAGTTATCTCGCTACGGTGTGCGTCCTCTTGCTTTACCAAAAAACAAGTTCCCTTCACCTCAATAATTGCATCATTTATATATACCTGAAACGTATTTCCCTGATGTTTGCGTACTTCAAATAAGGAATTTCCTTCCAGCCACACTTTCCTGTCCCGGGCGAATGTTTTTGCATACCGAATCGAACTACCCGGCTGCATCCACACTTTTGTGCTATCAGGCAACACATATAATTGATTCTTTTCTGCGATTATTTTAATCGTTTTTTCTACTCCCATATCATCGTTTCCGGATAAAAACAGTAAACCGCCTATTACTAAGAGGATTACGACAGCAGCAGCCAGTGAGTGCCATAGTTCTATATGAACTAAAGTATCGGATTTGCCTTCACATCTACGCTGGACATTCCTCCATATCCTTTTTTTTACTTCCGACTTTATCGGGTCATCTTCAAACTGTTTCCATTGCTTTTTCATCTCGTTTTCTACCGAATTTCTTTTCAGTAGATTCTGTTTTTCTTCCGGCAATAACTGTTCAACCAGAAGTCTTCTTATTAATGTTTTTCTTTTATCTGTATTTGTTTCCATTTCAATTCTGTTCTTCGATAATTGGTGTTACATATATAAATACACCGCAGCCCGGCTTATCCCTACAAGAAAAAACGATTTTATTTGAAAAAAGATAAGATTTTCCTGTTTTTCCCTTTCTTCTCCTTCTTTTATCTCCGATTTGCTTTAGTTCATATAGAACTATGGTAAGCTCTCCAGTATATTCTAAGGCATATTCTCACTCATCCGTATAATAATCCGCCAAAAAGAACGCAAATACTAAAAAATCTTTTTTTTCAGAGAATAGATAGGGATACTGGTTAATTAGTAGTATTTATGTAAGAAATAAACATCTAATAAACTACAAAACGCATGAAAAACCTCTTGCCATTGAAATCACTCTTATCATTTGCATTATTGGTTTGTTCTACCAACATTTCTGCAAATAAAATTATCTCGGTTTCTGATTTCGGTTTAAAGCCCGACAGCCGCATCAATGCCGTACCGTTTGTACAAAAAGCAATCAATGCCTGCAAACAACATCCCGGCTCCACGCTTGTCTTTCCCAAGGGGAGATATGACTTTTGGGCACAGCACGCCATTGAAAGAGATTATCACGAAACGAATACTTACGATGTCAATCCTAAAATCCTTGCCGTACTGCTGGATCAAGTCAACAACCTGACTATTGACGGCAACGGCTCGGAGTTTATCATGCACGGCCGTATGCAACCCTTCACCCTGGACCGCTGCCAAAACATCACCCTGAAAAACTTCTCCGTTGACTGGGAAATCCCTCTAACCGCCCAAGGCACCGTCACTCAATCCACCCCCGACCATATAGAAGTGGAAATCGACACTCGCCAATATCCTTACATCATAGAAAACAAACGGCTCACCTTTGTCGGCGAAGGTTGGAAAAGCGGGCTGTGGTCTATCATGCAGTTTGACCCTGAAACCCACTTCGTCCTGCCCAATACCGGCGACAACCTACGCCTCGCCGATCCGAAAAGGGAAGCCAACAAACGTTTCCCCGCACCGGGCACTATCCTCGTGTTGAGACATAGTACCCGTGACCATGCCGGTATCTTCATCTACCACAGCACGGACACCAAACTGGAGAATCTGAAGTTATTCCATACCTGCGGATTAGGAATCCTATCACAATACAGCAAAAATATCGCATTCAACGATGTCCACATCATCCCCAATGCCGCAAAAGGACGTGTATTAAGCGGACACGACGACGGCTTCCATTTTATGGGATGCAGCGGGCTGCTCAAAATAGAAAATTGCAGCTGGGCCGGATTAATGGATGACCCGATCAATATCCACGGAACTTGCTCACGCATCATGGAAGTTCTCTCCCCCACCCGTATCAAATGTAAATTCATGCAGGACATGAGCGAAGGTATGGAATGGGGACGCCCGGACGAAATGATCGGATTCATTGAACACAATACAATGCGCACCGTAGCAACCGGAAAAATGAATAAGTTTGAAGCGCTCAACAAGGCCGAATTTATCATTGAGCTATCCGCCCCGCTCCCTGCCGGAGTAGAGGCCGGATACGTGATAGAAAACCTGACTTGCACACCGGATGCGGAAATACGCAACTGTCATTTCGGAAGTTGCCGTGCACGCGGCTTACTAGTATCAACTCCGGGAAAGGTCGTTATCGAGAATAACATATTCGAATCAAGCGGTTCCGCTATTTTAATTGCCGGAGACGCCAATGCCTGGTATGAATCAGGGGCCGTAAAAGATGTACTTATCCGTAATAATGATTTTCGTTATCCTTGCAACTCTTCAATTTACCAATTCTGCGAGGCTGTGATTAGTATCGACCCGGAAATACCGACACCGGAACAGAAATATTCCTACCACCGCAATATCCGTATTGTGGATAACACCTTTCATCTTTTCGACTACCCGATCCTCTTTGCCCGCTCGGTAGACGGACTGACTTTCTCCGACAACACGCTGATACGTGACACGACTTACCAACCTTATCATTACCGCAAGGAAGGTATCACGCTGGAAGCCTGCAAATCGGTAGTCATCTCTAATAATAAGATCGAAGGGGATGTGCTAGGGAGAACCGTTAAATTCGACAGGATGAAATCGTCGGATATAAAGATTAGCAAGAATCCTTTTTTCCGAAAATTGAAATAATAAGTTCTGCTACAAAAAAAGTTTTTAGGTTCTTCTTCAAATTTGGTGGTAATTTACCCAGTCAGTGGTATCTCCATTTCCCTCCTTCGGGAAGGAGGGGTGGCTGAAAGCCGGGGTGGTAGGTGGATACACAATACTGATAATAACTGACTTACGCATTCACCTACCACCTCCCCCTACGGGGACTCCTCCTTCCCGAAGGAGGAGAATGGAGAATACTATCGACTATCAAATTATTATTTCCCTAATTAAGTTTACCACCAAATTTGAAGAAGAACCAGTTTTTATCGATTTAACTCTCATGCCCTCACTAATAGTCTACATTCCTTTATTCATCAGGAATGTAGCTATGAGGGTAACTACAAGAAGTAGCCTGAGGGTAAACAGTTACCTTCAGACCGTATTCTCTGGAGAATTCCCTATACATTTGTTACTAAAAGCATACGGGATTAAAACATGAAGCAATAAGGAAGCAGAGAGGTTTACCTTCATTAGCTTGTTTGTCAACCTTCGTTAGCTTATCAGCTAATCCCGGTAAACGGAGAGGCTAACATTGGTTAGCTGTTGAAGGACAAAGAAGACAAACATAAGTAATCTATATCGTTATTATGATAGACCTTATAGCGTTTCATAAGATATATCAGTGTTTACCGGCTGTATTATGTTGCCGGATAAGCTGTATATAAAGAGATTTATGAGGGTAACTTTTTACTCTCAGGCTGTTCCTTGCAGCAACTCTCATAGCTGCAACCCTGATGAATAAAGGGATGTAGACTATTAATGAGAGTATGAAGGTAAAATTGATAAAAACTTTTTTCTGGAGTCATCTAAAAATTAGAAGTTGAGACTACCGATGGACCTCAAGAACATAATCGTGTAACACTTCATCTACCCCATAAATACTATAAACATCGGAAGATTATCTCTAAGGAATTTCAACGCCATAGTTATCTGTCGCTCTATCGCTTTCTCGGAAACTGCACATCGTTCCGCTATTTCTTTATTAGTCAAATGTTGTTCCCGGCTCATTTTGAAGATCCGCCGCCGTTGAGGAGGAAGCTGTTCAATCAACTTATCAATATAGCTTTTTAAATCGGCCGCATCCAACTCATCTTCTATATCGTATGAATTTTCAAGACCTCGCAGGGCTGTCATTTTAAAATTCAACTCATAAAAATGCCGGCGCGAATAATTAAAGATAATGTTACGGGTAATAATAAAGAGGAAACCGTCAAAGTTCTTGGTTTCATCAAACATTTCCCTTGATTCCCAAACTTTAACAAAAACATCTTGTACCACTTCAGAAACCTCGAAAGACGAAGTTATATAAAGCTGCGCAAAGTTATAGACTTTCAGCCAATAACAGTCATATAGACGCTCAAATGCAATTGTATTTCCAGCCTTTACCTCGGTTAATATCTCTGTTTCATCCATATTGTACAAAAACTATACAAATATAAAAGAAAAATAGATAAACTTCTATATTATTTGAAAAAATCATGCAAAAACAGGTCTTTTTATTCAAATATCTAAAGATTTTACTTCCGAAAGAAAGAGTGCGGAATAACGGAAGAATCTGTTAACCAGAATATTCTTTCATCATCCCGCACCCTGCACTATTGAAAACTTTTTTAATTCATCGTCACTTCCGTACGATCTCCTGTTGCCGACACAGCATACAATTTAAACCCTTCTTTCCAGCTGAGAGGCAAAATAAACGTATGTGTAGAAGATGGAGTGGTTTCACCACTGCAAACAAAAAATCAACTTTCCATCTGCATCCTTTACTTCATAAGCCACTACATTTTTCCATCCTTGGATAGTTATCGCTTCACCAATAGCCTCCGTCTTCCCTTCTGTGAAGCTTTTGGCAGTGTGTGTTGCGTGCGAACCTGCCACTACCGATGCCCTACTTTTATATAGTTCAAACGAATTGTCCGATATGTACTCCAAGGCTACATCGGGTTTGGAATATCCCAAGCCATTTACTTTATGCCTTAACGCATCTACCATATCCGGCGTTACGGTAAGAGTCCTGGTGTCATAGTCCTCAATTTTTTTATTGATAGGAGTAAGGAATCCCCACTTTTCAAAGAAATCAAGCAGATTCATCTTTGCCGACAGGCAGCAATTATAGACAAAATCCAATTGTATGTCTCCGTCCGTCATGCCTGTATAATCTTTATTACGGGCATACTCATAAACATCCGGATAGAATCCGCCTTTGTCCGACTGTTGCAAAGGAGTCCGTCCCAGCACTTTTCCGAAGTAAAGTTCCAGTTGCCAGAAAGGAACCAGTTTGCAGAAGACATCATTCGCATCGTCACCTATATTTGAAAAATCAGCATGAGAACTACCCGCAACGATTATTCCATTCCAGGCTTTTGAGTATCGATTACGGTAAACATCCCCATGTCTTCAGTTTGTATACGCGAGCCCTGACCAAAAATTGTTGTCTGGATATACTCGGACATAATGTTATTTGTCACTTCCGTCATTCCGATCCACATCACTCCCAAACGAGTCTGGTTACAGTGACCTATTTCGTGTGCCGGTCCCCAGCAAGCGCTTGTCTTAAGTTTGGAAGGATTACAGATATCACTCATCGTCGTTTGATTATAAGCGGTATGATAGGAAGTGGCATACATATATGATTGATACATGACATTCAAGTACATACGGTTTCTGAACATCTTGTCATATTTCTCCAGTCCCAACAACTGCATTTCGTTCAACGCAATCTGGTCATACAAATCAATCAGTTCGTTTCCGTTATTAGCAGCATATTTACGATAGTCATTCGTTTCGAAAGTCATGTGTACATACTTCCCTACTACGTCAAAATACTTATCCGTAGCTTTTCCCAACAGTTCATTCCAGCGTCCCTCATGTTTCTGCGAGTCAAAATAACCGTTTACTGTTCCCGATGCAAAATGAATCTTCACCGGCAACGCAGCCGCATCATCCAACGTCCGGGTATGGTACATCACGTAAACCAATCCTTTCTCACTGATTGTCAACTTGTTCGTTCCTCGACTCAACGGATAGGTCACTCCTCCGAAGCCGTCACTTTCCGGAGCATCCAGATTCTGTACCTTCAAACTGATGTCATAACCGTGCGTATCGCCCACAAGTACAATCAGGTTTTCATTGGCCTTCACCGAAATACCGGTCGGATTGTCTAAAAGACTATACGGATTCGTTTTATGAGTCCCCGATTGAATATCAGGATTCGGGTATGCTTTAAATTCACCCACACGGAACTCCGGCTCATATTTACCTTTAATCATGTAATAAGCCAGATTCTTAAAGAACGGGAACTCGCACTTCTCAATGTCAGCCTCAGTAATTCCCGCTTTTAGCTCACTACACGTCTCGTCTGCAAAAAGAGTTGAATAATCAAAGGCTTCGGGATTCTTTGCATAAAATTCCATTTCAGCACAAGAAGCAAACCCTTGTCCATCTCCTGCACCAGTTTTTACGATAAAGCGGAAGGATTTAGCACGAACGGGAGCATCGAATAATACTTTAGTAGCAGAAGCGGAACCTAAGAAATCTTTATCAGCCAAAGGAGTGAAAGCACTCCCATCTTCGGAATATTGAATTTCCACTTCCTTAAACTTTCCGTTGGCACCATCCGTGCGAGGATAATAAACCAGATAATCGACATCGGACACTTCTTCCAAATTATAAGTCAGTGTAATGGGGAAGTAATTGCTGCCGGAGTTATTCCAACTGGAATGATAAATGGTAGAGTAGTCTCCGTCAAATGATTTTTCAATCTCTCCACCACCTTGGAAAGAAGAAGCGGTCCCATCCTTTACTTTCAATTTAATATCGCCTTTGATATCTTCCCCCGTGTCGGCATTATATTCATTGAGTCCATGTTGGGTGACAGACACGGTGGCAGAAACCGGTACATCGTTTTCCGTTGCATCTTCCGGCAGTTTCTCTGTAAATACGATAGTACCTTGTCTTTTGTTGTCCAATATACTGGCACGTACCGAGTAGCAGTAGTCCGTTGTCACCATTTCGGCAGAACGAGTTTTAGGAGCTTCGACAATCCAGTCGGACAGAACCGGTTCTACCTCAACATTGGTAGTCACGGCAAATTTGATTTGCGCACCTACCGCCGGTACTTCAAACGCTTGCTGATCAATCAAGATAGCCGCTTCATAACCTAGCTGACGGACTCTGATCGTTTTCGATAACCCATCTGCCGTAACCGATACGGTAGCTTCACGTACCAATCTTTCGTCACTTTGATCTACGGATATTTTCAGCAGTTTTCCTACAATCGAAGGGCGGCACCAACTTTTATCCGATTGGGCAGTCCACGCAACAGCATTTGTAGTAATCGTCAGACTTTGTTCGCTTGCTTCACTTTTGAAGTCAACTGTTGTTTTACTGATTTCCAATGTAGCAATTGCTATTTCATCGTCGCTGGAACAAGCCGCCAGCAGACTCAAGGGAATCAAGAAAAGCAGTAATAAATATATTCTTCTCATAGTTTTTCAATTTAATTTATAAAAGGGGAAAAGAACGGAGATACAAATATATCCTAGCAATCATTTGTATCTCCGCTATCAATTCTCTGTCAGAGAACGTCACTTATTTCAAGAGACATTAATCCTCCACTACCACTGTCTCTCCGGTTTCGGGATCATAGATTGTCGTTGTCACTTGTTTCAATGCCAGTTCCGACAGAGCAATCCAGTTACTTCCGGAAGTTGCAGACAATACTTTAAACCAGACATATCGAAATGTTTCATCCGAAGAAATTCTGTCCGACATATATGAGGCTTTCCGAGTTCCCGGAAGTTCTGAAAGAGAAGCCAACTTAGTCGTTCCCGTTTCATTTACATAATCAGGCTTCGATCCCACCAGTTCCTTACTTACCAAAATATCCATTTCTTTCGGATTATCACAGTTTGCGTTATCCCTAGAAGTATAAGTGAAACTAAAAAAGTTTGTTTCTTCTTTTAAATCTACTACGATATAATGCGGAAAAGGAGTCGAAGCACTCCAAGACATATGGAAGTAATTATCAGAAGCAGTACTACCGTCAAACAGATTCTTCAACGGCCCTTCTGATGTTTCCTGAGCATCGGTCCATGCATCTCCTTCTCCCGTTATTTTAAAGTCTTTAGAAATAGTTACAGTCTGCTTATTTGCTGCCGCTGCCTGTGCAGTAATAGAACAAATTTCTCCGCCATTACCATCAGCACTGCATGGCTGTAACGTAAACACAATATCTCCATATCTTTTCAATAAATTATCCACCAATATCGTATCACTATATACACTAGCCAGACGTAAACACTCCTTACCACTTTCCGGCAATGTATAAGTAACTTTGATATACTTATAATTAGCATTCTCCGGAATCTTCCATTTCAGTTTTACAGCTCCTGCTTTCGCCTCATAAGAGAGTGTACTCGCATCCAAAGCTGTCGGAGTCGGATAAGATTCATCATCAGAGCAAGCAGTAAAACCGTCACTCCCAAGATTCCCATTATAATATAAGATAATATTTTTTTCATATTAATAGACATTTTATTGATTAATACCCCGGATTATTCACCAATTGTGGGTCTCTGTTTATATCAGTAGAAGGAATTGGCAACAAATACTGAGTAGGAGATTTAAACTTACGCTCAAAACTGATTTCTGTCAGTTTGGCAAAATCATCAATTGTTGACGCTTTAATATTCATACCTTTCGCTTTTACTCCGAAATATTCCTCAGCCAGAAGCCAACGACGCATATCCCAGAAATTTTGATTCTCCAGATACAATTCAATCATTCTTTCCTGACGGACAATTTCCCGAAGTTTAGATTGGTTCAGCGTAGCTATTCCATTCCATGAAGTTTCTAATGTCGGAATTCCTGCACGTTCTCTGATATAATTGATATATGTCTTAGCATTCGTCAAATCATCTGATGTTCCAATTTCAATGCAAGCTTCTGCATAAGCCAAATATAAATCTGCTAATCTAATAACCGGCCAAGGATATTGGTTCAAAGTCGTACTGCTCGTCCCCACGGTAGTATTGGGATCCACTCCTTTTTTATTCAAATATCCACCAGGACTATAGTTACCATCACGCTGCACGTTAGCTGTACCAATACTACAATTACCTCCCAAAAGGAAACTACATACCAAGCGTCCACCATCTACATAACCATCGCTGTAAGCCGGATTTGTAGCATTGTTCAATACCTCAAAGTAACCACCCTGAAAAGCTATCCAAGCATAATAACGAGGCTCACGGTCTAAATTAAAGAGAATTGTTTTCTGACCCTGTGCAGCTTGAGTAGCATGAGCAGCATCTACACTAACCACTTCGGTTTTCACTTTCGATGCAAATTCCGGATCTTCATCCCAAGGCAAACCATTCTTTGTATAAAAGCGATTCAACATAGCCCAAGTAGGACAAACACCATTCCATGCCCAACCGTCTTTCACAAACGGCAATGATTTATTTTGTACGCCATAGCTACCTTCATTCCGAGTTTCGGCAAACAAAACTTCTACGTTACGTGATTCCCAATCCACCATACCTGTACGCAAACATCTGACAGCTCCTTCTTCGGGGTATGGATTAGCTTCTGACTCATCCAGCCGGTAATCTTTCTTTTTATATAAATCATGTCCGTTCAGCACGGCAAGTTCAATAGCCTCTTTACAGGCATCTCTTGCAAGTACCCACTTATTAGCGTCATAAGTAAGCGGCATCAACTGCACACCATCCTTATCTACAAAGTTGCTATAAAATTTTGAATTACCATTGAATAGCGGCGAAGCTGCATAAAGTCGCATCTTTGCCTTTAATGATTTAGCAGCGATACTAGTGGCAAGTCCGAACTCAGAAGCCGTAGAACGAACAGCCGGCAAATCATTGGCAGCTTCGTCAAACAAATTACATATCCATTCCACACATTCATCATAAGGTGTTCTTCCCAAATATTCTTCCACCGGAGTCGTGATAGAAGGTGTTTCTTTTATCAGCAAAGTAGGACCATAACAACGGGCCATCAAATAATGATAATAAGCTATCAGAAATTTAGTCTGTGCCTTATAATCCACTTTCAAATCGTTTCTCAAATCAGCTACCTTGTCAATCCTTTCAAGCAACATATAACATTGGCGGATACCCTGGAAGAAAGTGTCCCAATAAGAAATTACAGGAGTTGCCGCAGAATAGTTTCCTTTAGGGAAACCGGCAAACGTTTCATGCTCGAATGCAGTAATCACCTCATCACCTGTCATCTGGTCCAAACTACCACTCGATATGTTACACTGCGGCAAATAGGCATAACAAGAATAAAGATAATCTCTCACTGCATCTTTATCAGCATAAGTATCCTCGTCAGTAGTTGTTTCATCCGGAACAATGTCCAGATAGTTACAAGAACTATATCCAATTAATGCAACTAGCAAGAATAAAATTCTATATATTTTTTTCATAATCACTGGTTATTATATGTTTATTTGAATGTAATTTGAACACCTAAGTTGAAAGTTCTCTGAGTAGGATAAGCCATACCTTTTCCTCCACCCATTTCAGGATCCCACAATTTAAACGGAGAGAATGTCAGCAGATTGGTTCCACTCATATAAACTCTTCCCCATTTAAAGTTATAACCAACTTCTGCATTCTTTAATTTCAGGAAAGCGGCGTTTCTCAACCAATAAGTAGAAGATTGCATATTATTATTGTTGTTGTACTTAGTCAAACGAGGATATTTAGCATTCGGATTCTGATTTTCTTTGCTCCAATAATCCTCTGCAATCCACTCCAACACATTGTTTTTACTTTGAGTACCAAAAGGCTCAAAACCACTCATCATCAATGAGACGTTAGCCTGTCCCTGGAAGAATACGGAGAAGTCCCATTTCTTCCAAGTAATAGACGGACCGAAACCATAGATAATTTCAGGAATAGTAGGATGACCAATGGCGACTCTGTCATCGGAGTCTATCTGTCCATCATAATTACCATTTACATCCGGTTGGTCTACATATTTCACATCACCTGCCGCTATTGTTATATTACCTAATGTAGAGGTAGGATTATTCGCTATACCAGCTTCGTCAATATATAGTCCGTCAGCTACATATCCCCATAGTGTATTCAAGGGTTTTCCTACTGCGGACAGAGCCGGACGTATATCAGCGGCCTCATCAGTTTCCATTACACGATTTCTGGCAAACGTAAACGTTCCTTTAAACTGAATTGATAGATCCCTATTGATCTGTTTACCATAATCAACCGCCAGATCAACTCCCCAGTTCTTTACCTTGGCAAAGTTTCCATAGATTACTGTCTTGGCTGCTCCCAGATAATTAGGAATAGAACCTTTTGTAGTAAGGATATTACTTCTGATCTCACGGAATGCGTCAACTGTCAAATTGAGAGAGTTAAATAATTGAATGTCTGCTCCCACATTCAGCTTATGACCTACCTCCCATGTCATATCTTCATTTTCAAATCTTGAGAATGTAGGGCCATTATGTGACTCTTTATGGCTGCCATAACCAGTCTGATAGCTGGGCGAATCATTCAATGTAGTGATTCCCATATACAAGAAACGAGTATAAGGTACTTGGTCGTTACCCACCAAACCATAAGAACCGCGAATTTTGAAATTAGATACTATATTTCTAATTGGTTCCCAGAATTTCTCCTGACTGATATTCCAACCCACTGACACAGAGGGGAAGAATCCGAAACGATGTCCTTTTTGCGAAATTCTCAGATCCATTATAACCAGCATTGAACTCAAATAAATAGCGATTGGCATAATCATAAGCAGCACGAACGGCAATACCCATTCTACGTTTGGGCAAAGAGTTCAATAAACTGGAATTAACATTTGAGTTATATTCATCCTGGTTATACAACAACATACCACCTACATGATGATCGCCAAAAAGCACGGTCATAATTAAAGTAACCTTTGAATGTAAAAGCGTCTGTCACCGTCAGTACCAAAGAAAGAATCTAACGTATGATTGGTTGCATCTCCTATTGAATTTACTGTATAATTATATGTTCCATCTTCATTCTTGGTATAGTCAGTCAGCTGGTAAGTATTATAACCCTGTAAACGATATTTGGAATTATAACTCCAGTTCTTAAATGAAATCAATGCTTTGAAGCTCAATCCTTTGGTAATAAAATCAAGTTTCTGATCAAAGTCCAGATTGGCAACGACCGTACTCTCGAACGTATCCTTATATCCCATACTGGACACAGCAACAGGGTTTACAGGATTATAGTTACCTGCCACAATACTACCCCAACGATACCATTTCTCATCTTCTTGCGGATACATTACAGGAAAATCGACCGGGTTAGTTCCCATGATAGCCCCAAAAATATTATCTACACCGGCTCCTTCTGAAGTTGTCAACGGACCATGCATATTGTTCAACTGTACATTCAAGTGTAAAGACAAAGTAGAAGTCTTCGACATATGGAAGTCCACATTATTCTGAAATGCATATTTCATATAGTCGATATTATTCTTATAAGAGAAGAAGTTGCTGGAACGGTCTTTCAGCATACCTGTTTCATGATTGACATTCACATTCATAAAGTAAGTAATCTTGGAAGTACCTCCGCGAACATTGAAGTTAGCTTTCTGATTGAAGGTCGCGTTCTTGAATACTTCGTCGTACCAATCCACATTCGGGTAAATGTATGGATTCAAGTTATTCGCCGTACCATAGATTTTATCATCTGAATACAGTGCATCTCCGGTACCTTGATTAGTAACGGCTTCATTATACATTCTCATAAACGTCACTCCGTCCACCGTTTTCGGGCGCTTAATGGGGGTATTGACGTAAGCCTCTACACGCACACCGATAATCGGTTTTTCAAGGTCGGAACCCGACTTGGTTTTAATGATAAGTACACCATTCGCACCGCGTGTACCGTACATGGCGGAAGCAGTTGCATCTTTCAGTACAGAAAAACTTTCAATGACTTCCGGATCAAGTGCATTCAAATCCGCTTTTGAGTTTTCAACTCCGTCAAGTACAATAAGCGGAGTAGCACTGTTCATGGTAGCAACACCACGGATAAAGAAATCCGCACCGTTATTTCCAGGCTCACCACTACGTTGATAAGAGATCACACCGGAAAGGCGACCGGCAAAAGCCGTAGAAAGATTAGCAGTCGGTACTTTCAAATCTGCCGGACGTACAGACTGGATAGAACCTGTTACTGTTTCTTTCTTCTGTCCTGTTCCGAAGGCCGTTACGACTACTTCATCCAGCTGTTCTGCATCGTCAGATAAAGTAACACTCAGTACTTTCTGGTTTCCTACTTTGATCTCCTTAGAAGAATATCCGATAAAAGAGATAACCAGAACATCACTGGAAGTCGCCATAACCTCGAACTTACCATCTACATCGGTAGTCGTACCGGTTTTTGTTCCTTTAATCATAACAGATGCCCCAGGAATGGGATCTCCGGTGGCCGACTCGGTCACTACACCAATAATCTTGTGTTTGGCCGCTTGTTGAGTAGATTCGCCTTCAACTTTTAAAATAACTTCGTTACCTTTAATAGTATAACTGACTCCACTCCCTTTGAATACTTCGTTAAGCACTTCATTAATTGTACCCGAACAATTAATATTTCTAGTTTTTGTGTTTTTCAGGTCTGCTGCATTGTAGAAAAAAGTATAACTACTGTTTTTTTCAATAAGCTGAATAGCCTGTTTAATAGTGATTGACTGCCCTTTTTACTGAAACTTGTCCCTGAGCTCCAAGGACAGATAACGGATAAAAAAAGCAAAGTGAGGACGATATACTTCAAATATCGCCTGCAACTAGAGATTCTTTGTTTTCTCATGCTTCGACTGATTAGATTAGACATTCGATTAAGTTTATAATAAAATATTTATATTGATATTAATGAATAATAATTTGTTCATTGTGTGTTTCTATGGTCAAATTGAGACTAAAACAGATTTTATCAAGTACATCATCCAAAGTTTCGTCATAACGGATACTCCCACTAAACAATGCTTTTTTTCCTAAATTCCTCTTTAAGACTATATTTGTATTATACATCTGATTGACTGTTTCAATCAGTTGAGTCAACGGAACATCTTCAAAGTTATATCTTCCATTTTCCCAACTGATATTTGAGATATTCTCTATTTGTGTTTGTGCATTATCTACATTATAAGTCACTTTCTGAAGTGGTTGCATGACTATTTTCTTCCCGGTAGATTCAACATTAAATTCTATCTTACCATGAAACAGCGTAATTTCATTCTGCTTTATATCATCTTGCTTGACAAGAAAGCAAGTTCCCTTCACTTCTATAAAAGCTTTATTAATGTGTACTTGAAAAGTACTTCCCTCGTGCTTATAAACTTCAAATAATGAATTACCACTCAACCAGACTTTTCTGTCTTTATTAAAATCTTTTGCAAATTGAATAGAACTTCCGGGCTTCATCCAGACCTTGGTGCTATCCGGCAAAATATACATCATACTTTGTTGGGCTTCAATCCTTACCAACTCATTCATTTCCGCTTTATTATCACCTAAAATCATCCAAAGTCCACCTATCAACAATAGGATAGCTACTGAAGCGGCAGCCAAATATGGCCTTAGTTCTACAAGAACTTAGTAATACATCTCACATCTTTTTTATTTTTTTTTCGCATTAATCAATTAACTACATTGCTAATTATCAGACAATTACAGTTTACGTTCAAAAAAACTTTCACTTTTTACAAAGTCGATGTGGGGTTAGAAAGAGCTGGTGTGTATTTATAGTATATGAGCAACAATAGAGTTTAAAACCAACAAGGTAGAATAGAATGGATAAGGTCGAAAGGAAAAGATTAATCAAAAGTCTGCTGTCAGGTAGACTCTCCAAAAAGCAACGGAAAGCCTTTGCTGACTTGGAATCGGTAGATATAGAAATAAAAAAACAATGGAATGAATCTGGAAACAGAGCTGCTGATATGGCAATAAAAGAACAAATATGGAAAAAGGTAAAAACTAAATGTGAATACAGGAAAAATAACAGAGTTCTTGTAGAACCAAGGTGGTATTTTGCCGCTGCCTCAATTGCACTTTTATTGACAATAGGCGGATTCTGGTTAACGTTTAAAGGCGACAAGATAGCTAATGAGCTTATTAAAATTACAGCTCAGCAGAACCAGATGTACACTCTTCCGGATAGCAGCAAAGTATGGATGGAGCCCGGAAGTTCTATTCAATATACAAAATCTTTTAACAAAGAAAGAAAAGTCTGGTTGAGTGGTAATTCATTATTTGAAGTTTATAAGCATGAAGGAAGTACTTTCCAAGTATATATCGACAAGGCTTTTATTGAAGTAAAAGGAACTTGCTTCCATATCAAACAAACCGATGCCGAAAAGAACGAAATTACATTGTTTCGTGGAAAGATAGAATTTAATGTTGAATCCACCGGACAAAAAACAGTAATGAAGCCTTTACAAAGAGTGATATACAATCCGCGTAATGCTGAAATGAGAGTAGAACAGATTACTAATATAAAATGGGAAAACGGAAAATATAACTTCACGGATATTCCCTTGCAAGAGCTTATTAGTATCATCAATCAAATGTACAACTCCGACGTCACATTAGCAAAAGGTATCAATCATGAATCAGCATTTACCGGAAGCATTCGCTATGACGAACCATTGGAAGATGTAGTCAACAAAATTTGTTTCACATTAAACCTGAATAAAGAAGAACATGCAAATAAAATCATTATAAAAAAATAATAATTAAACTTATGTCTAATCTAAAATGCTAAAGCATGAGAAAAATTCAAATTTCTTACAAGCAACGATATCTGAAGTATATCGTATTGCTGTTGCTTTTTTACCCGCTCAACATCCTAGGAGCACAAGGAGTAATCTCAGTAAAAGGGCAAGCAATGACTATCAAACAAGCAATCCAGCTAATTGAAAAAAACAGTAATTACACATTTTTCTACAATGCTGCAGACTTGAAAAAACACAACCAACAAAAATCTAAATTGTGAAGGGACTATTGAAGAAGTTTTAAAAGAAGTCTTCAAAGGTAGCGGAATCACCTACATGATCAAAGGTAACGAGATCATATTAAAGGTAAACAAAGAGGAAGCCGCACAGCAACAACCCAAAAAAGAAACGTACCGTTACGGGTACGGTGGTAGACGCTGAAAATGGCGATCCGGTTATCGGTGCTACTGTTGTAGTGAAAGGACAGAAGGACGGAGTAATTACCGATTTGGATGGTAATTTCACGATTGCTATCAGCGGCTCGAAAGCACAGCTGGAATTCAGTTACATCGGTTACAGAAAGAAAACAGTCGATGTAGGCGATCTTGGTGTCATCAACGTAAAAATGGAATCAGACAACCAACTGCTGAGTGAAGTTGTAGTAGTAGGTGCCGGTACACAGAAGAAAGTCAGTGTAACAGGGTCAATCACCAGTGTGAAAGGTCTGGAACTGAAAGCTCCAAGTTCTTCGCTTACCACCTCCTTTGCGGGAAAACTGGCAGGTGTTATTTCTATGACTTCGACCGGCGAACCGGGTGCCGCTTCCGAATTCTACATTCGCGGTGTGAGTACCTTTGGCGGACGAGCCACTCCTTTAATACTTTTGGATGATGTAGAAATTTCTACGGCAGACCTGAATAATATTCCGGCTGAAACGATTGAAAGTTTCTCTATTTTGAAAGATGCTTCTGCGACCGCTATCTACGGTGCCCGTGGTGCCAACGGCGTTATGCTCATCACTACCAAGACCGGTAAAGAAAACGAGAAAACCAGAATTAACGTCACGGTTGAGAACTCTTTCAATAAACCGATGAACTTCCCCGACTTTGTAAATGGTGCCACTTGGATGGAAATGTACAACGAAGCCCAATTGACACGTAATCCGGGAGCGACCCCAAAATATTCGCAACTTGACATCGACAACACACGCAACCAAATTAATCCTTACATTTATCCGGATGTACAATGGAAAGACGTCATCTTCAAAAACATGAATATGAATCAGCGTGCCAATGTCAACATCTCAGGCGGTGGTTCAAAAGCATCTTATTATATGAGCTTGCAAGCCAATCACGATACAGGTTTGCTGGATACAAAGAAAGTATATTCGTATAATAATAATATAAACAATTGGGGATATAATTTCCAAAACAATATCTCTTACAAAATAACATCTACAACTAAAATCGATTTACACATGAACGCCCAGATTCGTAACAAGAAGGGACCGAACTACAGTACTTCCGATTTATTCGCTCAGATGTTGTATTGTAATCCTATTAACTTCCCCGTTACTTTCCCGGCACAACCCGGAGACACACATATCCGTTTTGGTAATGCTATATGGACAGGATCTTCGGTACGTACCAACCCGTATGCTTATATGTTGAGTTCATTCAAGGAATATAATGAGAACACACTCAATACTTCTTTAAAAATCAACCAAAAACTTGATTTCGTAACTAAGGGGTTAAGCGTACAAGCAATGGTCAATTGGAAGAATTGGGCTTCATCTTCCTACAACCGGACGATCGAACCTTATTATTATGGTATTAAAGGAGGAAGTTATAACCCTTCAAATCCTACTGATTATGAAATTGAACGCCTGGGAACATCAGGAACTGACTATCTGAAAACATCAGATATAAGCAAAGCTTCCGACCAGACTTTCTATCTGGACGCCCGCGTGAATTATGACCGCCAGTTCAACCTGCATCATGTAACAGGAATGTTGATGTATATGCAACGTGAATATCGTAGTAGCGTACTACCCGAACGCAATCAAGGATTCTCAGGACGTTTTACTTACGACTACGGTCAGCGCTATCTGGTAGAACTGAATTTCGGTTATAACGGAACAGAACGTCTGGCCAAGAAAGAACGTTTCGAATTCTTCCCCGCCGTATCTCTAGGCTGGGTAATCAGTAACGAAAAGTTCTTTGAACCGATGACCAAGTATATAGATAACCTGAAAATCAGAGGATCTTATGGTCTGGTAGGTAGTGACGAAACCGGACTTTCTGCCGGTGCACAACACTTCCTGTATATCGACCAAGTATCGCTCAATAACATAGGCTTCACTACCGGTGTAGATATGAACTATACCCTATATGGACCTTTAGTAACCAATTATGCAGTTGTTAATGGCGGTTGGGAACGCGTAAAGAAACTGGATATAGGTATCGACCTCGAATTATTCCGCCAGTTGACTATTACTGCCGATTATTTTAATGAGAAACGTTACAATATCCTGCTCCACCGCGAAGCATGGCCGGAATCTCTTGGATATTATACAGCTAAACCTTGGAGCAATAAAGGTAAAGTTGATAACTGGGGTATTGAACTAAGTGTAAACTGGAGAAAAGAATTCACAAAAGATTTATATGTAGATTTCCGTGGAAACTTCACATATACTGAAAACAAATATGTCAACCTGGATGAACCGGTTTATCCCTATGTATGGAAAACATCTACAGGCAAACCGTTAAGCCGCACAACCGGATATATCGCCCAAGGATTATTCAGCAGTCAGGAAGAAATCGATAATAGCCCGACACAGAATCTTGGTAGTACTGTTAAACCGGGAGACATAAAATACCGTGATGTAAACGGAGATGGTAAAATAGATGGCAGTGACCAAGTAATGATCTCTCCTTATGGAACTACCCCCCGCATCCAATATGGTTTGGGAATGAATGTAACCTATAAAAAATTCGATTTCGGTGTATTCTTCAATGGGTCGGCTAAACGCACTATCATGATTAGCGGTATTTCACCATTCGGCCAAAGTGACTATAATGTCATGCAATTCATTGCAGATGACTACTGGTCTGAGTCAAATCCCAATCCGAATGCTAAATATCCGCGCTTAGGATTAACTAGTTCACAAACAGCCAATAATACAGTAGCTAGTACTTACTGGATGCGTAACGGTAATTTCATCCGTTTCAAGACACTGGAACTGGGATATAAATTCAAATATGGACGCGTATACCTGAACGGTGACAATATAGCCGTATTCAGTCCGTTCAAGCTATGGGACCCGGAACTATCATGGAATGCTTATCCTTTGCAGCGTACATTCAACATCGGAGTACAACTTAATTTCTAATATATGAACCTAAATACGAGATAAATATGAGACTTATAGATAAAATAAAGAAGATGGGTAGTCTGTTAATACTCTCTACGTGCTGCCTGACATCTTGCAATTTCCTAGATGTAGTACCTCCCGAACAAGCAGGTCTGGGAGATGCCGTTAAAAAGCCGGAAAGTACACTTGGCTTCCTCTACTCATGCTATGCAGGAATCAAAGGTTCATCCAACCCAATTACTTATACCGGAATGGAAGCTGCATCTACTGATGAATTTGTATTCCCGGAATTATGGGGACACAGCGGACAACGTGCCGGTTGGGGACTGCTGACTCCGGAATCTCCCGGAGACTGGAAATGGGGTAATATCTACCGCTATATCGGACAATGTTATCTGTTTCTGTCCCAATTACCAAATGCCCTCGATGTATCGGAAGTACAAAAAGAGAATGGACTGCCGAAGCCAATTTCCTAATTGCTTACTATCATTTCCTGATATTAGAATACTATGGCCCGTGCCCTATCACTGATTCATACATTGATATGGATACACCGAACAATGAATATCACGGACGTTATCACTTTGATTACGTAACAAGCTGGATTTCCATGAAACTGGACGAAGCAGCTAAAGATCTTCCGGCCTCCCGTATCGGTTCGGAATGGGGACGTGCAACTTCCACTATTGCAAAAGCAGTAAAAGCACGCTTGTTGCTCTATGCAGCTTCTGACTTATGGAATGGGAAATTCCCTTATCCGGATTGGAAAAACAAGAATTTCGAAACACCGGGATATGGGAAAGAATTAGTCAGCCAGGTTTATGATCCCGATAAATGGGAACGCGCACTGACTGCTTGTAAAGACGCACTGGAATGGGCAGAAGGAGAAGGCGGATGCGGACTGATGACTACTAAAGAAAGTGCAATCCTTATGGGTAATCAAGGACTTAATCTAGGAGAGCTTGATGTTCCCGTAGACGGAGTTACCGAAGAATTCAAAAAACATGTTTATTTGATGCGTTATCTCGTAACTAGCCGTTACTCGGATGGTAACCGTGAAATGATATGGGGACTTGCAGATGACGGCGGTGTAGTAATGGCTTCTTTACCAGTACACGTGGTAAAAGTAGACGGAGGCCCTTGGAGAAGTGGATATAGCGGCTACTCTCCTTTATTAAACAGTGTAGAGCGATTCTATACCAAAGAAGGAGAATTACCTCGAATTGCTGCCAATAAAGGGACTTTCGCAGAAGAAGATTCATGGTATGAATCTGCAGGAAGAAGCAATGCGGATATTATCAAGTTAAATACCAACCGCGAACCACGATTCTATGCATGGCTTTCATTTGACGGAGACCAATACAGCCCACGAATTTCAGGCGGCAAACCTCTGGTACTCAATCTTAAGAAAGGCGAAGCACAAGGTTGGAACAGAACTGAATTCGCCCGTGATCACTGTGTCACAGGATACATGTCAAAGAAATTTATCCAGCCCGACCTGAACTGGGGTACAAACTGGAGTAACAACGAAAAAAGCTATCCACGTCCTCTCTTCCGCTTAGCAGAACTTTACCTGAGTGTAGCCGAATGTTTGGCAGCTTTAGACAGACCCAAAGAAGCACTTACGTATCTTAACGTAGTTCGTGAACGTGCCGGTATACCGGATGTAACAGAAGAAATGCTGAATGATATGCCGGCCATGGATTGGATACGCAACGAACGTTTTGTAGAACTATGGGGAGAAGGCCTACGCTATTACGACGCACGACGTTGGATGATTGCCCCTGAAGTTTTTGCAGCTGGCGTACGTAAAGGGTTGAATATGGAACAAGTAGAAGAACCTACTTTCGAAGAGTTAAATCAACCTGTTATTGTAAATCAAGATTACAAATGGGAAAACCGTATGTATCTGGCACCTATATTTGCTAACGAAACATACAAGAATCCACAAATGGTTCAAGCACCCGAATATTAATCTTTAAACTGTTTACAAATTATGAAACAAATATTATACTCACTTCTTTTCTTGGGTTCACTCGCCACATTTACCGGATGTGAAGAAGCTGACTACCAAGAACTGATACCCCAAGAGTACAACAAGATTCTTTATTTAAAGAATAGCGGACAGAACGATCTGGTACTCTTCAACGATGGACAACAAGTAAAATATTCTATTACTGTAGTCAAATCCGGAAGCGATCCTTCCGCTACGGCCCAAGTCAGACTAAGCACATTATCTCAGACTGAAATTGATAATGAATCACGTTACAAAGGCAACAACTATGTTGTATTGAACAGTGATTGTTATACTTTCCGGAATAAGGATATTAGTTTCGAATCCTCAGATACCTATAAAATAGAAGAGTTTACATTAAATCCGGAAAAAATAACAGAACAGGTGGAAGCGGAAGCTAATGCCAACAGCATCTTTATTTTACCTATCCGCTTAACCAGTAAAACTGATTCTGTCAATTTTGAGCAAAGAGACTTAATTCTTAAACCTCAAGTGAAACAGCTAGGTATCAAATTTGAGAAATCATCCACAATGATAGACCTGGGAGTTAATAAGGAAGAAGAAATTATTGCTGAAATCAAAGTCTCCATGACATCCGGAGTCATCAACCAGTGGAATTTTACGGCCGGTATAAAAGCCAGCACTGACCAAACAGAAATAGATGCATACAATACGGCCCAAGGAACAGATTACAAAGCAGTTCCGGAAGGAGCGTTTTATCAACTGGAAGATTTGATATTCAGTTCCGGAATTAGTGAAAGCGTCGGGGTTTTAGTAGTAGACCGTTCTAAATTGACTAAAGGGGCGACTTATTTAATTCCACTACAACTTGAACAAAGTGAAGATCTTGAAACTATTACCTCGGACACTAAAAAACATTATGTAATCTTGAAGTATATGTTCGATATGGTGGATGATAAGATTGACTTGACAGATAAAATTACTGATCCGTTGAGTTGTGGAGCTAATTCACTAAGTTTTCTTTACGATGACGATACCAGTACAGCTTATGAAACCAAATATCAATCAGCAAGCGGAAATGCTCAGTATGGACAACCTATTGACATCAATTTAGGTAAAGAAATGAGAGCTATCATGTTTGAGTATATTACAAAAGGTTGGAATAACTCAGGACCTAAAGTAATTAAGTTATTTACTAGTAATGACGGAACAAATTGGAATGAGTTTGTCGAAATAAACGAAGGATTACCAACAGCAAGTGAAGGAGGAAAAACATATACCTCAAAAGTATTTACGTCGCCTAATCCTTTCAGCTATCTAAGATTGACAGTAATGGAGTCTTATTTAGGAAATTGCATAGGAGAATTCCAGCCAGGTAGTACTTCATGGTATGCATGTTGGGGAATGGCCGAACTTAAATTATGGGGAATGTAATCACTAAAGTTAATACATAGGAAACGCTCTTATTGTTTATAGAACGGTTTCCTATACAAATCCAATAACTTATGAAATATATACATTTATATTTAACATACTTCTTATGTCTAATAACATCCTTAATATATACCGGATGTAAGGACGATGAGAGTGAACTGATTCCAAATACATTTGAAATCAGCAGTAGTGACCTGAACAAAGAGATTGACTTTAGAAGCACTACAATGTCAATCCCGGTAAAAACAAATCTGCGAACCAGCCAATGGAGCGTCAATTCCGACGAAAAATGGGCTACAGCTTTCCAACAGGATGATAAAATAATGCTTTCTATCCTTGATAATCAAGGAAAAACAAAACGTTATGCCAAATTAGCTGTTAAATCTGAGTTGGGCAATTATACCATTAATTTAACCCAATATGGAGTTAATGATGTTGATTTCAGAAACGATACTCAAATAGCCATAGTAAGTGGAAATGCTATCTCACAAGGAGATAACTGGAGCATCGAAAAGACATTCGACGGAATCAAAGGCTCACAGACACAAGGTGATGGATATCATTATCATTCTCCTTGGGATAATACGACTCATCCACTGCCTATAGATCTAGAATATACACTTCAAGGAGATAAACAAGTCGATTATTTTATCTATTATCCTAGAAACGGAAACGGAAACTTCGGAGCAGTCGATGTTTACGTTCAAACAGCGGATAATCCGAATTATGTTCTTGCAGGTACTTATGATTTCGGACAGCAGGGCGGGTTTGACGGCAAGACCGGAATACTAACTAAAACGGTCAAAGCCACTAAAGTTAAAATCACCGTTAAGACGGGTTTAGGAGGCTTCGCCAGTTGTGGAGAAATGGAGTTTTTTGAAAAAGCAAATTACAGAGATTTGAATGATCCACTCCTGACTGTCTTTACAGATCTTACTTGTAGTTCCTTGAAAGAAGGAGTTACCGACGAAGAAATCGATGCATTGGAAAGTGAAACTTTCAGACGTGTGGCCCATGCATTAAAAGATAACACTTATGACGAATGGGAGAAAGATTTCCGTATACGCGAATATAAAGCATATAGCAATATCGACTACTGGGCAACAAGACTACAAACAAAGAAATACAGTAATCTAGACAATCCGACCGGAATCTACGTCAACAAAGATGAAGAAATCATAGTATTAGTAGGTAATATCCCGGAAGGACAAAAAGTATCATTACAATGTATTTGGGAGGAGAATGTCTATACAAGCGGTAGCTCCACTGACTACTACAAGCAAACACAGGCAACCGGAACGACCTACTCTTTGGAAGAAGGGGTTAACTTATTAAAAATGCAAGGTCCCGGTCAATTGTTCGTTATGTACAATGTGGATGGAGAACAGTTGCTTAACAACCCTGTAATGGTTTCTTCGATCTGGAAGAACACAAGACAGATGCTAAATATGCAGAATTAATCAGTAAAGCCACCCATAAATATTTCTGTGTACGTGGAGAACGAATGATGTTCTATTTCCATCGTCTGAAAATGTTGGATGCTGCTCCGACTGAAATTTTATCCGCTATTCATCTTTGGGATGACATTGTCGGTTGGGAACAATCGTTAATGGGAATCTCTCAATACAGACAGGACGGAAAAATCAATAACCACATGTTTGCCATTTCTCCTGAAGGTTCGTATATGTGGGCATCTGATTATCGTATGGGATTCGTATATACGTATCTGAAAAATATTCTTTTACGTGAAAATGTAATGGCAGCAGAAGATAATGCTTGGGGACCTGCCCACGAAATGGGACACGTACATCAAGCAGCTATCAACTGGCCGTCGTCCACCGAATCATCCAACAATCTGTTCTCTAATTACGTAATTCGCAGATTAGGAAAATATAAGTCACGCGGACGAGGCTTGACATCTTTAGCCAATGCAATTTATAGAGATAAGCAGGTATGGTGGAATATGGGTACTTCTACTCACCAGAATGAAGATACTGAGATTCACATGCGTATGAATTGGCAGCTATGGATCTATTATGATTTATGTAAAGGTAACGAACAGGAAGCTAAATTCTGGCCTAAAGTATTCGATATCATGCGTACAACATATAAAAATGTGCCAGAAAGCGATCCGGGAGCAAGACAATTGGCTTTCGTCAAAGCTGTATGCGAAGCTGCCCAGGAAGACCTTACGGATTTCTTCGAAACATGGGGATTCTTCAAAACTGTAGATAATGTAAAAAGTAGAACAATACGGTACATGGACTTATACAGTGACTGACAAGATGATAGCAGATACTAAAGCATGGATTAAAACTCAGAATTATCCGAAGGCCGCTCCAATACAATATATTGAAGATCGTAAAATTTCAGATTTTACATCCGGCGACTACCGATATAAAGAGGTTGGAGACTTAGGATATTATACCCAGTTCCAGAACAATGAAAAAGATTACTAAAACTCCAACCTATACAATGGTGGCATCTGTGACAGGAAGTGAAATCACAATTAAGAATGGAGAACAAGCCGTAGCCTTCGAAGTAAGAAAGCAATCAACAGACGGTACTATGGGCGAAGTTGTTTATTTCTCTAACTTCTTAAAATTCAGTGTACCGAGAAATATTCCTTTAATCCGTACAGGCATTTATGCCGTGCAGGCTGATGGAGAACGTATTCTTGTGAATAAAGAATAAGTTGCATTTCACGATAATTATTTATAAAAAATGGCAGGTAATATATGCCTGCCATTTTTATTACCTTTTATAACGCACAATCTATATCAATAACACAATCAGACTTATATGAAAACATTCCACAAGTTTACCCTCCTGTTTCTATTTCTCTCTATTTTCAATGCAACACTTTCTTGCAGTTCCAACGACAAAACACTGCCTCAGCCTATACCTGACATCGAGGAAGAAGAGGAAGAGACAAAAGATGTAGTACTTCCCGAAGATATTCAGATTATACCGTACGGAGGAAAAGCCAGCGAATACCAGCCCGGATCTGACATTGACAAATCATACGATGGCAAATTTACTCAAGGAATCAGCTTCGAGTCACATTATCACAGTTCATGGAGTAATACATCCTTCCCTGTCACTTTGGAATATTTCTTCAAAGGAGATACGGAAATCAATTACTTTATTTATTATACCCGATCAGGGAATGGTAATTTTGGTGAGGTTGAAGTTTACACCTCTACCGATTCCGATAGAAAAAGATATACGCTTCAAGGAACTTATGACTTCAAAATGAAAGATACTCCGAGCAGAATCGTATTCAAGAAAGGGATGAAAGCCACAGGCGTTAAGTTTGTTGTCAAAAGCGGACTTGGTAACTTTGTCAGTTGTGACGAAATGCACTTCTTTAAAAAGAATGAGGATAACACTTTGGCAACTAAGTTATTGACCGTATTCAAAGATATTACTTGTAGCGAACTGAAAGCTGATGTCACCAATGAAGAAATCAACAAATTGCCAAGCAAATATTTCGTCCACATAGCCGAAGCGTTAAAAAACAACGCTTATGATGAATGGGAGAAAGAATTTCGTATCCGCAAATACAACGCTTATAGTGATATCAACGAGTGGGCGGAAAAGTTAATGACCAAACATTACAGTAGCTTGGACAACCTGACCAGTATTGCTGTGGAAAAAAACGACGAAATTATCGTCCTTGTTGGCGATACCTATGGACGCGAAGTTTCAATACAATGTGTAGGAGAAGAAAGAACGAACTTTTGGGAACCGCAGGAATATGTACAGACCGCCGCTTCGGGAGACGTTTACTATCTGGAACCAGGTATTAACAAAATCAAAATACGTAATAGGGGCCAGTTATTCGTCATGTACAACTGTGACCTGACCAGCCATCCGAAACCTATAAAAATCCATATTCCATTAGGAAGCGGAACGGTCAGCGGTTTCTTTGACTTGAAAGAACACAAAACAAATGCCAAATATGCCGAATTGTTATCAAAAGCCACCGACAAGTATTTCGGAGTACGTGGTGATAAGATTATCTTTTATTTCCACCGGGATAAACTGCGTGAGTTTGTGAAAGATGAAATATTGTCCGCTATTAACCTATGGGACAACATCATCGGTTGGGAGCAGGAACTAATGGGTATTGAAGATGTGCGCCCTACTCAGGTTAATAACCACTTGTTTGCAATTTCACCTGAAGGTGCATATATGTGGGCTTCCGACTACCGTATTGCATTCGTATATACCTATCTGGAAAATATATTACTATACGACAAGGTGATGAGTGCCAAAGATAACGCCTGGGGACCCGCACATGAAATCGGACACATTCACCAACTGGCAATCGACTGGCCTAGTTCTACTGAGTCGTCCAATAATCTGTTCTCGAATTTCATACTGTATAAACTTGGAAAATATTGTTCACGCGGCACAGAGCTTAATCTTCCTAAAGCGGCCGATAACCGAACGACTAACTCCGAAGGAAATATTACAGGAATGACACTTTCGGAAGCCCATTGCGTACTCAACCGACCTTGGTGTAACTTTGGCAGCAATTATCAGGGAGAAAATACAGAACTGCATATGCGTATGAACTGGCAACTATGGAATTACTATCATCGTTGCGGACACAAAACGGATTTCTGGCAAAGACTGTTCAAACTCATGCGGGAGAACCGGACATCCTCCAATAATCCGGGAGTTAAACAACTTCTGTTTGCTCGAATGGCAAGTGAAGCCGCACAAGAAGATCTGACCGAGTTTTTTGAAATGTGGGGATTCTTTGTAACCGTAGATACACAGATCGATCAATATGGCAGCTATCAGTATACTGTAACGAAGGAAATGATTGAAAATGCAAAGAAAGCTATGGCTAAATATCCGAAAAAAGCCAAACCTTTCTATTATCTGGAAGACCGGAAGAAAGGAGATATAGGATTGGATACTACTCCACCGGATGTTGGTCATTATACCCAGTTTCAAAGGATAAGACCTATAACAAAGGATATAAAAGGAAATATCAACGGACGGGAAGTGAGCATTACAAACGGAGATGAAGCTGTAGCTTTCGAACTCAGGGAAAAAGACGCTAATGGAAAGTTACTCTATTTTTCTACCTTTATCAAATTCGAAGTTCCCTTGACGGTATCATTGACGTACGCCAAATTATACGCCGTACAAGCCGATGGAAAACGTATTCTACTGGAAGAATGACTTTGCTTCACATAGACATCCGATAAGAAGACAAAAAGTTAAGCAATACTAAAAAGTGGTTCCTATTCTAGGAGAATGTTCCCATAGTGTGTCTTATATTTGAGTTGGTTTGAAATAGTAATAGTAAACTTAAACATTAAGAAATGCTAAAAAAAACATTAGTTCATAGGGGAACACCCCTTACGAGGTGTATTTACTTCGTACACACGGAAATATGACCGTCACAACATAAACGCATTAAGACCATGACAAATCTGAAAGAAAAAGTAAGACCTGTTTTCTACCCAAATAAGGGTAAAAAAACAAAATTATCTGTTATAATTATATGGAATTGACTAATAAATTACTATTTTTGACCGCAAAATGAAAAACGACAAATAACCCCCTATTAAAAACATAAAAAATATGATGAAAAAGCTATTCACAGTCGCAGCTATTGGACTAACCTTGTTAACCTGCCATACAAGCTGCACACAACAACAGAAGGCTCAGGAAGCCTTCGCTCCTATCAAAGTAGAAACTCCTGCCCGCCCTGCCGGACAAGAAGATGTAATCCAACTCGTTACTCCTAAAATTGATACCGTACGTGTCGGTTTCATCGGATTAGGAATGCGTGGTCCCGGTGCCGTATCGCGGTGGACACATATTCCGGGAACTAAGATTGTAGCCTTATGCGACCTTTCTCCCGAACGTGTAGAGAAATCACAGGAAATCCTGAAGAATGCCGGAATGCCGGAAGCTACTTCTTACAGTGGTTCGGAAGACGCATGGAAGAAACTATGCGAACAGGAAGATATCGACCTTGTATATATAGCAACTGATTGGAAGCACCATGCAGAAATGGGCGTGTATGCAATGGAACATGGCAAACATGTAGCTATCGAAGTACCTGCTGCCATGACATTGGACGAAATCTGGCAGTTAATCAACACTTCAGAAAAGACCCGCAAGCACTGTATGCAGTTGGAAAACTGTGTATATGACTTCTTCGAGTTGACTTCTCTGAATATGGCACAGCAAGGTGTCTTTGGAGACGTACTACACGTAGAGGGTTCATACATTCACAATTTGGAAGACTTCTGGCCTTCATACTGGAATAACTGGCGTATGGATTACAATCAGAAACATCGTGGTGATGTATATGCAACTCACGGTATGGGTCCTGCTTGCCAAGTACTTAACATCCACCGTGGTGACCGTATGAAAACTTTAGTATCAATGGATACGAAAGCTGTCAATGGTCCGGCTTATATTAAAAAGCAAACAGGAGAAGAAGTGAAGGATTTCCAGAACGGTGACCAGACTTCAACTTTGATTCGCACAGAAAATGGTAAGACTATGTTAATCCAACATAATGTAATGACTCCGCGTCCTTACAGTCGTATGTATCAGATTGTAGGAGCAGACGGTTACGCAAGCAAATATCCGATTGAAGAATATTGCCTGAGACCTTCACAAGTTGATTCAAACGATGTTCCTAATCATGAAAACCTGAACGCACACGGTTCTGTACCTGAAAACGTAAAAAAAGCCCTAATGGATAAATATAAACATCCTATCCACAAAGAACTGGAAGAAACAGCCAAGAAAGTAGGTGGACACGGTGGTATGGACTTTATCATGGACTACCGTCTGGCATACTGCTTACAGAATGGTTTACCTTTAGACATGGACGTTTACGACTTGGCAGAATGGTGCTGCATGGCTGAACTGACCCGCCTCTCTATTGAAAACAATTCAGCTCCGGTTGAAATTCCCGACTTTACTCGTGGAGGATGGAATAAAGTACAAGGCTACCACCACGCTTTCGTAAAATAAAAATAGTATTTTTGCAGACACGAACATAAATTAATCCGGCTTCTCCCCCAAAGCCGGATTATTCATTGGTTCGTGTTTCAACATTTTATAGATTATCATAATCACGTTTATGAAAACAGCTATTCCAAAGCCTTCTAAGCAAAGCATTATCCGTGAGGCTAGAGACTATGTAATGATTGCCATCGGCATGATTTTGTATGGCATCGGTTGGACCGTTTTTCTACTGCCTAACGATATCACTACCGGGGGAGTACCGGGTATTGCTTCTATTGTATATTGGGCGACCGGTTTTCCGGTGCAATATACGTATTTCACTATCAACTTCTTCCTGCTGCTGTTAGCTCTTAAATTACTGGGATTGAAGTTTTGTATCAAAACCATCTTCGGAGTGTTCACCCTGACTTTCTTTTTATCCGTTATCCAGAAACTGGCGGCTGGGATCAGTCTCCTTCACGACCAGCCTTTCATGGCGTGTGTCATCGGAGCGTCATTCTGTGGAGGTGGAATCGGGGTTGCCTTCTCAGCTAACGGAAGTACCGGAGGCACAGATATCATTGCAGCTATCATAAACAAGTACCGGGATATCACATTAGGAAGAGTTGTACTCATCTGCGATATGATTATTATTTCTTCCAGTTATTTTGTCTTAAAAGACTGGGAAAAAGTGGTATATGGGTTTGTAACTCTTTATATTTGTAGTTTCGTTCTCGACCAGGTAGTGAATAGTGCCCGTCAATCCGTACAGTTCTTTATCATATCCAATAAATATGAAGAAATAGGACGGCATATCAACGAATATCCACACCGGGGAGTTACGATCATCAATGCAACGGGCTTTTATACAGGACGGGAAGTTAAGATGATGTTTGTATTGGCTAAAAAACGGGAATCCCCCATTATCTTCCGGTTTATAAAAGATATAGACCCTAACGCATTTGTTTCACAAAGTGCTGTTATCGGAGTTTATGGAGAAGGATTCGATCATATTAAAGTAAAATAAAAAAGAAATGAAAAACCAATATTGAGAAACATGAAATTTCGACTACACCCCCTCTTATTAACTAACATTTTTCTGGGAATATTTTCCCTGATAGTAACCAGTGCCGTAGCTGATAATGCAAAAAAGCCTTATTGGCAAGATGTGCAAGTAGTAGCTGTTAACAAAGAATATCCCCGTTCTTCGTTTATGACTTACGACAATCGTGAAGATGCCTTGAGCGGGAAATTTGAGCGTAGTAAGTTCTATCGGTTATTAAACGGAACATGGAAGTTCTATTTTGTAGATTCCTACAAAGATCTTCCTGACAACATTACTGATCCGAGCGTCAGTACAGACTCATGGTATGATATCCAAGTTCCCGGCAACTGGGAAGTACAAGGACACGGAATAGCCATCTACACCAATCATGGTTATGAATTCAAAGCACGCAACCCACAGCCTCCGATATTGCCGGAAGCGACTCCGGTGGGTGTATATCGCCGTGATATAGACATCCCTGCCGATTGGGACGGACGGGACATTTATCTGCATTTGGCAGGAGCCAAATCCGGTGTATATGTATATATCAACGGTAAGGAAGTAGGATATAGCGAAGATTCAAAGAATCCTGCAGAGTTCTTAATCAACCCGTACGTGAAACCGGGCAAGAATGTACTTACACTGAAAATCTTCCGTTGGAGCACTGGCTCTTATCTGGAATGTCAGGACTTCTGGCGCATCAGTGGTATCGAACGTGATGTGTATATCTACTCACAACCCAAAGTAGCAATCAGAGATTTCCGTGTAACATCCACGCTGGACGATACTTATAAAAACGGTATTTTCAAACTGGCAATGGATATCCGCAACAATACCTCACAGCCCTCTAAAGATTATGTTATCGGATATAAGGTGTTAGATCCGAAAACCGATAAGGTAATCGCTGCTTTCGAAATGAATACCGCCATAGGTGCGAACCAAACCATTCCTCTCTTTGAAGAAGTGAAAATAGAAGTCCCCAATGTAAAAACATGGACATCCGAACATCCCAATCTCTACAAATTACTGATGTACATCAAAGACGGAGATAAGTTTACAGAAATAGTTCCCTTCAATGTCGGCTTCCGTCGTATTGAGATCAAACCAATTGAACAAAAGGCTGCTAACGGCAAACCGTATGTTTGCTTATTCATCAACGGACAACCGTTGAAACTCAAAGGTGTAAATATCCACGAGCACAATCCGGCAACAGGGCATTACGTTACAGAGGAATTGATGCGTCGTGATTTTGAGCTTATGAAGCAACATAACCTGAACAGCGTACGCCTTTGCCACTATCCGCAAGACCGCCGTTTCTACGAACTTTGCGACGAATACGGGCTTTATGTGTATGACGAAGCTAACATCGAAAGTCACGGTATGTATTACGACCTCCGCAAAGGCGGCTCATTGGGCAACAACCCCGAATGGTTGAAACCGCATATGGACCGTACGATGAATATGTACGAACGAAACAAGAATTATCCGAGCGTTACTTTCTGGTCACTCGGAAACGAAGCTGGAAACGGATACAACTTCTATCAAACTTATTTGTGGGTGAAAGAAGCAGACAAAAATATCATGGCTCGTCCTGTTAACTATGAACGCGCACAATGGGAATGGAACTCCGATATGTATGTTCCGCAATATCCAGGTGCCAGTTGGTTGGAAAACACAGGCAAGAACGGCAGCGACCGTCCGGTAGCTCCTTCGGAATATGCACACGCAATGGGTAATTCCACCGGAAACCTTTGGGGACAATGGCAAGCTATTTACAAATATCCTAACCTTCAGGGTGGATATATTTGGGACTGGGTAGACCAAGGTCTGCTCCAGAAAGATGAGAATGGAAGAGAATACTGGGCTTATGGTGGTGACTATGGAGTAAACGCCCCTAGTGACGGAAACTTCCTTTGCAATGGGCTTGTCAACCCGGACCGCGGACCACACCCGGCTATGGCTGAAGTAAAATATGTACATCAAAATGTCGGTTTTGAAGCAATTGACGCTGCTTCCGGCAAGTTCAGAATCACTAACCGTTTTTACTTTACCAATCTGAAAAAGTATCAGATCCATTATAGCGTACTCTCAAATAACAAAACAATAAAAAGCGGAAAAGTTTCTTTAGACATCGCTCCGCAAGCATCCAAAGAGTTTACTGTACCCGTAAACGGCTTAAAATCCCAACCGGGGACAGAATATTTTGTAAACTTCAGTGTGACAACAGTAGAACCTGAACCGTTGATTCCAACAGGATACGAAATAGCATACGACCAATTCCAGCTTCCTATCCAGGCAGAGAAAAAGAATTTATAAAGCTAATGGTCCTGCACTGACAACAGCAACGTCAGGTGATGAACTAACCGTATCTTCTTCAAAGGTAAACTTTGTATTTAATAAGAAAAGCGGATTAGTCACTTCATATAAAGTGGACGGCACAGAATATTTCAAAGACGGATTTGGTATTCAGCCTAACTTCTGGCGTGCTCCTAATGATAATGATTATGGTAACGGCGCTCCTAAACGTTTGCAGGTATGGAAGCAATCAAGCAAAAACTTCCATGTGACAGATGTCAAGATGACTACTGAGAATAAAGTTGTCTCGCTAAAAGCCACTTATTTGTTAGCTGCCGGCAACTTGTATGTTGTCACGTACAAAATCTATCCGAGCGGTATCGTAAATGTTAGTGCCCAATTCACTTCAACAGATATGCAAGCAACAGAAACAGAAGTTTCCGAAGCTACGCGCATGGCTACGTTTACTCCCGGAAGTGATGCTGCCCGCAAAGCCGCTTCCAAACTGGAAGTTCCCCGTATCGGTGTTCGTTTCCGCTTGCCGGCACAGATGAACAATGTACAATATTTCGGTCGTGGTCCGGAAGAAAACTATATCGACCGTAATCATGGTACCCTTGTTGGCGTATACAAGACAACGGCAGATAAGATGTACTTCAACTACGTTCGTCCGCAGGAAAACGGACACCATACCGATACCCGTTGGATTGCTCTATCTCCTGATAAAGGGAATGGTCTGGTATTGTTGCCGACAGCCTTATCGGTTTCAACGCTTTACGCAACTCTATCGAAGATTTCGATTCGGAAGAAGCCCTTCCCCACCCCCTATCAATGGAATAACTTCAGCCCCGAAGAGGTTGCCAACCATGACGAAAAGGCTGCGCGCAACGTATTACGAAGAATGCATCATGTCAACGACATTACTCCGAGAGACTTTGTAGAAGTCTGTGTTGATATGAAACAACAAGGGAGTAGGTGGATATGACAGCTGGGGGGCACGCCCGGAACCTTTCCATCAGATACCGGCTAACCGTGATTATCAGTTGGGGCTTCACCCTAGTCCCTGTCCGTTCGGCCAGCCAGGCTAATGAAGTAGCCAAATACGATTATCGATAACCTTAGTATAAATTTTTAAAGAAAGAAACCATGAAAGATTTATCTAGCATCGTAGCTAAATTTAAAAGTACAAGGCACATGGAAGAAATCAAGCCACTAGGTGCAGGACTTATCAACGACACTTATAAAGTAAACACCAAGGAAGCAGATGCTCCCGACTATGTTCTACAACGCATCAATCATGCCATTTTCCAGAATGTAGAAATGCTTCAATCCAATATTGCCGCTGTCACAAGCCATATTCGTAAGAAACTAACAGAGGCAGGAGAATCGGATATTGACCGTAAAGTTGTATCACTTCCTCGAAACGGAAGAAGGTAAGACTTATTGGTTCGACGGCGAAAGTTACTGGCGTGTAATGGTTTTCATTCCTCGTGCCAAGACGTACGAGACGGTCAATCCCGAATATTCAAATTATGCTGGAGAAGCTTTCGGTAACTTCCAGGCTATGCTGGCTGATATTCCTGAGACATTGGGTGAAACAATACCCGACTTCCACAATATGGAGTTCCGTCTGAAACAACTACGTGACGCCGTTGCAACCAACGCAGCCGGACGCGTAGCAGAAGTGCAGTATTATCTGGATGAAATAGAAAAACGGGCGGATGAAATGTGCAAGGCAGAACGTCTGTACCGCGAAGGCAAACTTCCTAAACGTGTTTGCCACTGCGATACGAAAGTGAATAACATGATGTTCGATGAAGACGGAAAAGTGCTTTGTGTCATTGATCTGGATACGGTAATGCCTAGCTTTATATTCTCCGATTACGGAGATTTCCTACGCACGGGAGCCAACACCGGTGATGAAGACGACAAAGACCTTGATCGTGTAAACTTCAATATGGAAATATTCAAAGCATTTACCAAGGGCTATCTGAAAGGAGCCAAATCATTCCTGACTCCGATTGAGATAGAGAATCTTCCTATGCAGCAGCTTTATTCCCATACATGCAATGTGTACGTTTCCTGCAGATTATATCAATGGAGATACTTACTACAAGATTAAATATCCCGAACATAATCTGGTACGTACAAAAGCACAATTCAAATTGCTTCAAAGCGTAGAAGAACATACACCGGAAATGGTAGCATTCATCAATGAATGCTTAAAAAAGTGAGAATAGAAAATTGAGAATGGAGATTTTACTTAGTGAAAACTCCATTCTTCCAATGATAAACAATTGGGCGGCGGAGGAACGGTTTTAGTTTTTCCGCCGTTTCTTTTGCCATATAGTCAGGAGTGGTCAATGTAAGAGTCAGTTCCGAATTATCTTTGCTAAAATCAGCCTTCATCAGCAACATATCAGCAGAACGGCGAGCCTCATCAAAATCATAAATAGTTGTCGAATCAGGAGTACTCAAAAAGTCACTCATCACCGGTAGAGAGATAAACTGAGAATCTGCAAGTGGTTTCCAATCGGTCGTATAGAAACGCAGACTGCTATCACATGCCGGAGCACAAGCAGTAGAGACCAGACATACCACTTTCGTCGTATCGCTCAGTGCCAACACCTTCATCTGCCAAGATGTTTGCGGAGACATTTGCATACGGACATAATCCGTACCAAGCTCTGTCATTTCCGACTTTTTACCAAAACGGTTTTCAACTTGCGCTTTCATCTTGCTTTCCAAAAAGTCAATACAATCTTCACGATTTACTTTTTAGTAAGCAAAGGAGTTAATGAATCCGGGATATTCACAAACAAAGTTTTAGCTTCCTGCGCCTGAAGAGAAGCCAGCGAAAACAATCCTACAACAAAAAAGAATATAGCGGAAACGAGTCTATTTATTTTCATATCAATCTTATTTAACCTATAATAGTCAGATTATGAATCTGCCGTTTTAACTTTTAGACCCCAAATATAAGAATATCATTCCGATTAACACCAGTATAAGGTCAATCGCTTTGCTTTTTAAATTCTTTTCACGGAAGAAAAGCGCACCGAAAGTGAAAGATACGACCACACTTCCCCGACGAACCATCGAAACAATAGAAATCATCGAATCGTCATAACTCAATGCGTAAAAATAAACGAAATCAGCGACCGAAAGAAATACGGAAATCAGGATAATTGTCCAGTCCCAACGAAACGGTGTGGTAGACTTCCGTTTAGGCCACCAAAGCAGAAGCAGAATAGGACACATGATAAAAACCTGATAGACATTGTACCATGACTGCACCAGCATTGGATTCAGAGATTTCATCAGATATTTATCATACAATCCGCTGATAGCTCCTGTTATTGCGGCCAGTACAATAAAAAATATCCACTTATTATGCTTAAAATCAATTCCTTCCTTCTTTCCCGAACGGCTTAACATGAAAAAAGAAGCAATAGCCAGCATCACCCCAATCCATTGGTAGAGATTCAACCTTTCGCCAAATACCAACATCGCTCCGATAAGCACCATTACCGGACGAGTAGCATTGATAGGTCCCACGATAGTGATAGGAAGGTGTTTCATCCCAAAATACCCGAATATCCATGAAGACAACACGATGAACGACTTGATGATGATATATTTATGCTGTTCCCAGCCAACAACGGGAACATCAAATATTGTTCCTCCCAACAGGTCCGGTTTATATACGGATATCAGGATAAACGGCAGAAAGATGAGACTGGAAAAGAATGTATTTAGAAACAAAACGGGAAGTACTGCATTATCTTTCAACGATTTTTTCTTGAATACATCATAAAAGCCCAGCAAAGTAGCTGAGAGAAAAGCTAATAATAACCACATAAAAGATTGTTATAAGTTATTAGTTATATAAACAAGGTTTCCGGATATTCCACATTGACCAGAAACAGGGCTTGCCCCGGAGCAGATGTTCCGGCCTTGCAACGATCCTGCTGCTCGATTATTCTTCGGAAATCTTCAACAGAAAGTTTTCCACGTCCCACTTCAATCAGTGTACCTACTATGGCACGCACCATATTTCGCAAGAAGCGGTCGGCACGAATGGTAAACACCCACGTAGCTTCATCATCCGTCACTTTTGTCCATTCGGCATGAGTGATATGGCAGATATTGGTCTTTACATCCGTATGCAGTTTGCTGAAACTCGTAAAGTCAGTGTATTCGAAAAGGGTACGTGCAGCCTCGTTCATCCGTTCATAATCCAGCGAACTATAAATCCGCCAACGATATTGCCGGTTGAAAGGATACTTCACTGCTGTCACATAATATTTGTAAGTCCTTGCTGTTGCATCAAAACGGGCATGAGCTTCCGGTTTTACACGGCAAACCCGATAAACAGAAATATCCGGAGGTAACAAACGATTCAATTTTTCAGCAACAGAAACTGTATCTAATAGTCCGTCATAATCGAAATGAGCCACCATTAAAGAAGCATGTACTCCGGCGTCTGTTCTACCCGCCCCCACTACCTCTATCTCGCAACGTAGAAAAGTGGATAACGCTTTCATCAGACATTCCTGCACACTAATCCCATTCGGTTGAATCTGCCAACCGTGATAGTTGGTTCCGTCATAAGCCAAATAAATGAAATACCTTTGCACTCTAATTCCTGTTTTTAGGGTTTTCGTGTGCAAAAGTACTCATTTTTTTATTCATAAGTAGAAGGAGTAGTACCAAAAGCGTCTACAAAATGTTTACGGAACGTCGGAATATCATTATATCCCACCATTTCAGCTACTTCCTGCACACCGTATTGTTTCGTTTTCAACAATACACCCGCACGACGCATACGTACTCCCCTGATAAGTTCTATAATCGTATAGTCCGTACTTTGCTTCACTTTTCGGTAAAGAGTCGGCTGACTCATATTTAATTCCGATGCAAGCTTCTTCACACTAAAGTCAGCTTCACAGATATTTTCCTCTACAATTTTAATTACGGAAGTGATAAATGGATCTTCTGCCTTTGCTTCTTCTTTTCCCGGCTGCTCTGTTTCATCTGCGTCAACGGCATCTGCTCCAGGTAACTTAAATAACTTTGCATACATTTGTTTCAACGTCTGACGGCCATTAATCAAATTACCAACTTTCGCTTTCAGAATACCGGGTGTGAAAGGTTTCAACACATAATCATCTGCTCCCAACTCCAAACCATGGATAATATCGTCATCCTCTACCTTCGCTGTCAGCATAATAAAAGGGATACTACAAGTTTCCGGACATTCTTTTACTTCACGGCAACATTCAAATCCGTCTTTTATCGGCATCATGACATCACAAATTATCAAATCCGGCAACTCTTTCATAGCCATATCCACCCTTCTTGACCGTTAGTAGCCATCAACAGATTATATTCATTCCCAAATAAAACTTTCAGATAAAGCCGAATATCTTTATGATCTTCCACAATTAATATTGTCTTTTTATCTTCATTTGTCACAGATTGTGCCATTTCTTTAGGAGACAATACTCCCGGAAAAAGTATTGGACCCTGTCTCCCTAGATTTTCGCTAATTTTCGAATCAGCTTTGAGTTGCTCCAGCACTTCCGGTTCTACCTCAGGCAGTTCTTCCGGATCAATAAACAATATATTCGGCTCACTTTCCAGGACGGCTCTATCTACCGGAAGATTCACCGTTACCTTTGTCCCCTTTCCTTCAACACTTTCCAATAAGATTGTTCCATGATGCGCCTCTATCATCTGCCGCATAATAGAAAAGCCTAACTGTGCGGCAGATAAATCATTCTCCAACGTCCCGTTCTCACTCATCACTTGCTCGGAAGTTCTCACCTTCTTCATTCCATTATCCTCTACTGTCAGACTGACATAATGCACATTATTCTCTATTATTTCACAAACAGAAAAATAAACTGTTCCTGCATAATGCGTATGAGTGAAAGCATTTGTCAACAGATTATGAATAATAAATTCTAGTTTCTTCTTATTTACATAGAATTCTAGTTCTTTCTTGACCCTTTTCTCGCAACGAAAATCAATCGGATATACTTTCAACAAATCACGGACTCCAAAAACACTACTGTCAATCATCTTTTCTACCGAATAGGGAGCTACTTCCAACTTCGTTTCCGGATTCCCCTGTCGGTATATAGCCAGTAGTTGATCACAAGCATCAACCATACGAAGCGAATTCCGGTATGCAACCTGCAAAGAAAGGTTCGATATTTGGGAATTGTCTTTCTGTAATTCTTTCAACGGAGCAATGATCAACGAAAGAGGAGTACGCAATTCCTGTACAAACAACATAAGCAAGCCGTTCCGCAAAAGCTTCTATCTCCTTCTTTTTGAGTCTGCTTCATCTTCTCCAGGCTCAAGTTCTCTTTCAATACCAACTCCCGGTCACGGTGCATCTGCTTACGCTGCTCTTTCTTCTTAAAATAAATGTAGAAAAAACAAGAAAATGCGACAAGTAACAAAACATAAGCTATATAAGCCCAAATAGTTTGAAACCATTTATCTTTTACAACCACAAGAATCTCATTCACATCCCCTTCCTTACCATCCGGAAATACAAGTTTCGCCTGCAAAGTATATTTTCCGGCAGACAGTCCATTGAACCATAAGCCTTCCGAAAGTGGCACCATTCTCCAATCCTTATCTAAGGGAAGTAATCGATAAGCTATCTTACGTTCAGCCATCCCATAACGTAAATCGGAAAAGAACAAATGGAAATCATTGTTATCAGAATTGAATACAAGCTTTTTCTGTTGTTCCGGAGAACCTGAAAGAATCACCTGTCCATTCCGTTTCTCCCCAGCCAAGATCGTTTCTCCACCCACTTCTATATCTGTCAACATCAGCTGCCTTCTTTCACAATCCGCTTTCGTAGCAGAGGGATCAAAGAAAATCAATCCCCAAGAATTTGCCCAAAGCAACCGTCCATCATTCAAACGGCATACCGCACTACAATTACCTACCGAAAGATAATTACAGAAAGCATCCTGCCCATTTCTAATCGTCATCACTCCGACATTATTTCCGGCCCAAGTATTCCCGATACGATCATCTACCATACAGCCTACATGTCCATTGGTCAGTCCGTTTTGCAAAGTGTATATAGCTTCCAACTTATCCTTCTCCCTTCCATCAATACGGATAACGACATTCAAATAAGCTGCATAAATCTGATTATAGTTATTTACATAAATAGTTCGTACAGGCGCCTCTTCCAGTCCATTTTCTCTCTCAATATTTCCTTCTACTCTAATTCGTACTCCATCCGTTTCAAGTCTTTTCAAACCTCTATCCGTCCCAATCCACACATTGCCTTCTTTATCCTCTGCTATTGTAAATACATTCTTTATTTTTTCAGGCAATTTAATGCTCTTGCATTCGTGAGTTTCAAGTTCAACCTGCATCAACCCATTTGAAGTGCCTACCCACAAACGATTCCATGAGTCCAGGCAAAGACTATAAATAACAGTTTGTATCCTCTCACCTTTATTATTTTGCAGATGAAAGGACTCCACCTCATTTGTTAATGGATCAATGATAACAATCTCTCCCCAATTATTACCCAACCAGATATTCCCGTTCTTACCTTTATATATATGAAAGCGTCCGGAAAAGCCTGATGCTTTTTTTCCAAGGTTCAAAATGTGTATCCAACGAAAACACAGGAGTAGTACTTTTCATAATCCCCCCATCGCTAACGGTCAACCATACATATCCTTTTGAATCTTCGACCATACCATCCACCCGAGAGCCAAAATCCTGCCGTACCCTACTGTACATACTATCACTAATATCAAATTTCACGACCCCACCGCCAAATGTACCTACCCAAAGAATTTGTTGTTTATCATCCCAAAACAGGCTGGTCATTTTATTTTCAATACTCGAATGGAATGCCTTCTCATTCTTCGTCAGCAAAGTCAACACAAACGGACTCTTACACAGATTGTCATTATCGAAACGCAACTTATACAATCCATTCCAAGTTGTCAAATAAAAAGTCCGGTTATCTTTCAAAACCAGATCCGTAACATAAGAATTAGAGAATTCAGACTGATCTTTTCCTTCCATGGAGATAACACGTTCCTCATTCGTTTTAAGGTCATAACATATAATGTCATCCCATAATCGGCAAATCCATAAATAACCATGCCTTAAAAACAATCTATTTACTACGCTGTATTCCTTAATCAAAGAAGTTTTTTTCGCCACTAAATCATAATGTACCACTTTCCTCTGATTAACAGAGAAATACAAATTTGTTTTTCCATCACTACAAAGATGAGCAACCTTTCCTCTTACCACAGGCTCAGGATTCAAAAGACATAACACAAAATCATGTTTTCCTTCTGTCTTGCGAACAATGCGCGATTCAAATAAACCTTGTGAAGTAACCAAATACAAACTCCCGTCATTCCAGCAGAAATCCAGAATATCTTTCAGTTCCAGAGGCTTATCAAAACGTACCGGCAAAAACTTTTCAATATCCTTATCAAAACAAGTAATTCCACCTTGGAAAAGTAACGCATAATATAAACCGTCGGGACCTTCGCAAAGTTTTTTCACAGCTTGATGCAGAGGAGTGGAAAGAGAATCAATCCCCATAATGAGGGGATAGTCACGAAATCTAAATCCGTCATAACGTGAAATTCCTTTATCAGTAGAGAGCCATATAAAACCGTCACTTCCATAACAAACATTATAAATAGTATTGTCACTGACTCCGTTTTTGATTACTACCGGTTCCAGATTCCAATGAGTATCTATTGAATATGCAGGGAAAATACCTGACAACACCAGTAGTAAAAAGAAGAATTTCCTCATATCTTAATAGTATTTTGTTCATGTGTATTGGTCGATAAAGGTAGACAAAATAATTATCATCAAATCACATAACAAATATTTTTTAGAAATAATTCACAATAAAACAAAAGCCCTCCTATTCTTTTGAAATAGAAAGACTTTTGCCGTTTGTTTTGTTCATTACGCAATCAATCTCCAATTATTATATTGTTTGCTGCTTGGTTCCTCTTTTTTATTCAAAGGAGCGACTCATATCATACAGACACTCCTCAATAATATATACTATACTAATACCTAAATACAATAAATTCTTATGATATTATTTAGCAGCTTTCAGAGTAAAGCTATAAGTTCCTTGACCGGCAGCAAAGTTATAGCTACCTTTGAAGTTTACCGGTACCTTTACTACACAGTTCCCCTGGTCGCTTACACGGAAATAAAGATAAGTAGTAGAATTGAAGATACTGTTACCGTCAGCAGTTGTTGATAAAGAAGCGCCATATCCCTGCCAACTGAATAAGTCAGTCGAAGAAGAGTAAGTAGTACCGATATAATACACCGCACCTTTATCTATATTAAAGTTCAATGATACACATAATGCGAATTGCTCAACGAAAGCGCCACTTCTTGTACGAGCCTGATATTCGGCAAGCATTTTCACCGCTTTCTTATCAGTAGCATCACCATAAAATCCTTCTGTTGTTTCCGATTCACAGTTACGGACAGTATTACCATTCTGACGAAGCGCTTCCAGCACACTTGCCATTTCCTCTGCAGTAACAGAAGGAATTTCCTCAGCTTTCGGATCGTAAGCTGCCGACTCAATACCATATAAAGATTTCATGGATTCGAAGTTTGAAGTATTATCTTCAAAACTATCACTTTCAGCATTAGAACATGCTACAAAAGTTAATGCCAATACACATGCGAAAAAGAATTTAATTGATTTCATATTAGTTCCTCCTAAATTTTACTTATTCATTTAATCTGCTTGCGAATCGTTATTTATCAGTTCGCGGTCTTTTTACACTTTTAATTGTTTATTTATTCATGTTCCTTAGGAGGGGAATCTTAAACTTAAGTTGTCTTATTTATCTTTCCTTGTTCGTTTGTACATTACAAACATAGGCATTTTATTCAATAAGAAAAACTTTCTGAAAAGAAAAATGAATGAATTACCACTCTTTAACGAATAAAATACAGCTTACTCAAGCGATTGACTAAGTTCTACAAGTATTAAACACCACCCACGTGCAAATCATTCATCACAAAGGATAAAAACACCAATTAATAGCAACGAATGATTAACCACCTATAAATGAATTATTCACCACTCTACTTATCAATTTCCATTGAAGACAAAGACAAGAAAGATGAATCTGCCAATCAACAGCTATCTGCATTATGCCTACTTTTGTAACATCAACAAACAAAACCCATCATGCGATGAAAAAGAAAAGAATCTTATTTTTATTCGTTACCCTGTTTGCTTCTACCTTATTATATAGTCAGGTAGTCGGAGTAAAAACCAACGTCGTAATGGACGCGCTTAAAATTATCAATCTTGGAGCCGAAGTCGGTTTAAGTAAGAAATTAACTCTGGACTTGTATGCCAACTACAACCCTTGGACATACAAAGATCAGAAGATGATGAAGATGCTTGCCTTCCAACCGGAGCTTCGATATTGGTTCTGTGATAAATTCAACGGTCATTTCGTAGGTGCACACCTTCATGGAGGCGTTTATCAGGCAGCAGCCATTGATATGCCATGGGGCATCTGGCCCGAATTGAAAGACCACCGTTTCAAAGGACACTTTTACGGATTTGGCGTTTCCTACGGTTATCAATGGATTCTGGGCAAGCACTGGAATCTTGAAGGAAATATCGGTATAGGTTACGCGCGTGTCAAGTATGAGCAGTTCGAATGTAAGACGTGCGGTGAAAAAGTCAAGGAAGGACATAAGAACTATGTAGGTCCTACAAAAGCCGCCGTCAGTTTAATCTATTTATTTTAAAACAAAACAAATATGAAAAAGATATTATGCATATTCTTCTGCCTGCTGCCTATATTAGGCGGGAAAGCACAGACTCTCTATAAAGATCAAGTGCGTATAGAGAAAGAATCTATCACACGCAGTGAAGATAACAATGTATTAACTATCAATCTGGACATTGTCTTGAAAGAAAACCTGAAACTGGAATCCAACAATGTAGCCACATTGACTCCATTTCTTGAGGCAAACGGAAAGACCAAGGTGTTGTCTTCTATTGTAGTGTATGGACGCAAACGCGACATTGTCAACCAACGAAACCACAAGACTCCCGAGAACACTTATACCATTATACGTCGCAAACAACATCAGGAACAAAAAATAAACTATCTGGTACAAATGCCATTCGAAGCATGGATGCGCAATGCAAACATGAAACTGAATATAGACCTATGTGGTTGTTGTGACATCCTGGAGGAGAACAGCGGTGAATTAATCACCCAGTTGAACATTTTACCACTGAAAGTAAAACCTTCCATAGCCTATATCACTCCAAAAGCCGAAGACATAAAATATCGTGCAGTAGAAGGAAGCGCATTTCTGGATTTCCCAGTCAACAAAATCATCATCTATCCGGAGTATCGTCGTAACACAAGTGAGTTGGCAAAAATACGTGCAACAATCGATACCGTGCGCAACGACAAATATACAACTCTTACCGGTATAAAGATTCACGGTTACGCTTCACCCGAAGGCAGCTACGCCAACAATACCCGTTTGGCAAAGAATCGTACCCAGGCTCTTGTAGATTATGTGACCAGTTATTACAATTTCGATAAGAAGCTCATCACTTCGGAATATACCCCGGAGGACTGGAAAGGTTTCCGCAAATTTGTTTCCGCTTCATCAATAGAGAAAAAGGAGGAAGTTCTTCGCTTGATAGATGATGAAAGCATAAACATTGATAAGAAGGAACGCGATATCGCTAATCTAGTTGGACCTCAGACATACCAATATATATTGGCAGAATGTTATCCTGCACTCCGTCATTCAGATTATACGGTCAATTATACAGTACGCGGTCTCAGTCTTGAAGAGTCTAAAGAGATAATTAATAAACGCCCGCAATTATTGAGTTTACAGGAAATCTACCGGATTGCAGAAAGTTGTGAACCGGGAAGCGAAGAATTCAACCATTCTTTCCAAGTAGCCGCTACAATGTTTCCGGATGATCCAATCGCCAACCTCAATGCCGGAGCAATGGAAATACAAAAAGGTGGTGATATGACAACCGCTAAGAGATATCTGGCTAAAGCTAATCCAAAAGCCGCAGAGACACAGAACAATCTAGGAATTATCGCTATGATAGACGGAGACTTAGACACAGCCGAAAAATATTTCAATGCAGCTAAAGCTGCCGGTCTCATAAAGCAAGCAGACGCCAACTTGAAAGAATTAAAAAAGAAACAAAATTACCCCTTAGAATAAACAAGAACAATAACACAAACAGTATTTGTTCCCCCTATGATTTATAATTAAAATTTTAACCCCAAATCAAGAAACGCACCACCTGAGAAGGCAGTGCGTCTTTTCTTATCTATCAAGTAACGCTCACATTATTTTCCTGGGGATTTAATATATTATTTCAGTTTGCCAATTTGAGGGATTTATTTCAAAGTAGCCTTATCCGAAATATTAGTCTCCGCTACTACAGATTCGAACTTATCCAGCACGGTTACAAACTCGCTATTTAATTAATACATAGCAAAATACGCTTCATTAAATTCTCAAACAATTCTCACCGTTGTGAGAAAAAATACTCATCATTATGAGAAAATATTCTCACCTCGATAAGAATTAATTCTCACTAAGGTGAGAAAGTATTCTTGTAACGATGAGATCATCCACCTGTTCCACGTAACGCAGTCTACTATGAACACGACAACAGCAGCAATAAATCATTCAAAACAGAATGAAAAAGACACAAATCATTCCATCCCGCCTAAATAGTTGCAAAATTTATTCTATTGCGCAGAATAAGTTGAAGAAAATATATAATACAAACAGTGGAAAAAGAAAAGGAAAGGCGGTATAATATTCATCTCCTCAACAAATCATTCACAAAATGACTAATTCACCCACCCTAAAAGTAACATTTGAAAGATTGAAAAATTCACCTTGAAAATTGAAAAAAACACCAATCAATAGTTTTACATTTCTCCCATAACTTTGCAATGTCGATAAGGAACAAAAAGATTCCTTAAAACAAACAAGACAAAAATTTAGTAATAAACAAATAAAAGAAACATTGCCTATAAGAAACAAACAAAATCCCTCCAACTGGAAGTTAGTTATTTCACCTTATAATATATAAGGGCTTCCGATCAGAAAAAGAAATGATGTTTTTTATAAAACAATCGGTCCCCCATCCTTTAGATGACTCTTTTCCACTCTAAAATCAACATAACTACATATAAATGTAGTATGTACAAAAAAACAATCATAACATCACGCATTAAACTCAAAACAAAAATGAAAGTTAGAAACTTATTATTAGCAGGTTTGGCAGCAGTTGCCATGACAGCTTGTAGCAACGAAAATGATGAAACCGTAGATAACGGTCAGGTGCAAGGTACAGAAAACGCTTTAATACAATTAGGCATTTCTTATCCAGTAACAACTCGCGCAACAGAAGAGGGGCTGACTTCTGAGCAAACTTTTGAAACAGCTAAAGTAATTGTCAATGGAGATATACATACTTATGAATATAAAGATTTCAGAATTGGCGAAAATGATAATACATTATATTTGAAAGATGGTATTCCTGTTTCTGCCGGAGAAGCTAGCATTTACGTTATTTTAAACCTACAAGGAGAACCTACGACACCCTATGCAAGTATGACAGCAAGCGCTAATTACGTTAGCACTTTAGACGGACTTACAGGTTATGTTGCTAAACCCGGGGCATTCTTAATGAGTAATGAAAAGGGCGAAGTAAAAACAGTAACTGTTAAAGCAGGAGAAGTGGCAACTGCCAGAATTAATGTTGAACGTGCAGCCGCCAAACTGGTAGAACAGTCAAAAACTACTGCATTTGAAAACATTACTCCGGGAATATATGGTAAAAAACTGAATATTACATTAAGACAATACTCATTCGTTAATTTGCAGCAAGATACTTATGTACTGGCAAATACGACTCCAATCGAATCAAACTTCTTCCAAGCATATGACGCAGCCAAAGCTACTTGGGACTACGTATCCAAAGATATTGTTGGTAATGTGCAAGAGTCAACCCCCGATGCAAATAGTAACATCACATACTGTTTGGAAAACAAAGATGCAAACAACACACGTGTTGTATACGAAGCTGTTGCAACATGGGGTGAGGAAACAGAAGCTGCTACTTTCTATGTAACTTCAGAAAATGAAGTATATACAAGTTTTGAATCATTAGCCGCTAAATTCGGAAATATGCTTACTGCAAACGGCTTAACAGCTGAAAGCAAAGCTGCTGATTTCAGAGCAGCAGGAGTTCCTATCAAGATGTACGAAGATGGTAAATGCTACTACACTGCAGATATTTACACAAATACTGCAAGCAATAAAACAATCGTTAGAAACAACGTATATAAGCTGAATGTATCAAGCATTACAAAATTAGGCGAACCGACTCCGACTCCCACTCCGGACCCAGCAAGTCTGAATATAGAAGTCAAGGTTCTTCCTTGGACAATAAACTTGGTAGACATCATTTTATAATTGCATCACACAACAATAAACTGGTTTGGGAAGGGGTAACTTCCCTTTCCAAACCAGTTCTCTTTATTGATATAATAAGGTAAACAAAACAGACTCCCCCAAAAGCATAAAACAAAGAAAATGAAACGAATACTGACCACCATACAAAAAAGAGTAAACAAGATACTGTTACTTGCAGTATTGGCTGGTGCAATGGCATCCTGCGACTCTGTCCTGGATTACAATGAAGGCGATTGCAGCATCAAATATTTGGTAAAGTTCAAGTATGACTATAATATGGAGAAAGTAGACGCTTTCGCTCAAGAAGTAAGAACCGTCACACTTTATGCTTTTGACGACAATGGAAATATGGTATATTACAAAACAGACCAAGGAGAAATGCTGGCAGATGGTAATTATTCCATGAGCCTGGATTTTGATCCGGGAGAATACCATTTAATTGCATGGGCAGGATTAGACGACCAGTCGTTCGCAGTGCCTGTGTTATATCCACAAACATCTCAAATCACAGAATTAAAGGTAAAAACTCTGCGAGAAGAAGCCGTTCCTACACGTTCGGAAGATGAAAAAGACAAATATATTGTTGAAAAGGAACTTTCTTCACTGTGGCACGGAGAAGTTAAAAAAGGTGCTTTCACCCGAAACAGCAGAGAACGTATTACTGAAGTTTCTTTAGTGAAGAACACAAACAATATCCGCATTGTTGTAGCACAGGTAAATCAACACCCTGACCAGCCTGTCACCAGAGCATTAAAAAAAGAAAATCTTAAGTATACAATATATGATGAAAACGGATACATGAACTATGACAACTCTTTGTTGCCGGACAACATGTTGACGTATAAACCATTTGCCACTGAACAAGAGTACATAACATCACGCGCTTTCACACAAGATACAGACAGCGAATATCCGGCAGCTATTGCAGAACTGAGTGTAGGACGACTCATGAAAGATAAAAAACCGGAGCTGAATATCACCAATACAGAAACGGGAGAACAACTTATTAAAAATCTGGATATGATTAAATATCTGAATATGCTAAAACAAGAGCATTATAAAGATATGGAATTACAGGAATATCTGGATCGCGAAGACCGTTACAGTATGATATTCTTCGTTGACGAGAATATGGCGCTAATCAAATCCGTCATACAAATAAACGGTTGGGTCATTCAGCTTAACGATTTCGAACTCTAAATAAACGAGATAATGAGACACCTCAAATTAACATATAATCTTCTAGTTGCTCTGATAGCTATTGCCGGTTTTTCAGGATGCTCACAAGATGAGTTCGTTGAAAGACAGGAGATGCAACCGCAAATTGAAGCTCAATTAATGCTATCTATCAGCATGCCACAAATAGGCACACGGGCAGTTGACGGAGAAAAAACATTATCCGGTACGACAGAAGAAAGCAAGTGCCGTAAGCTCACATTGTTTATTATGGATACGAATGGTACCAACATTCAAGATAAAACAATCACCGGAGAAGATTTGGAAAATGAATTCCTATACTTTGTCGTAAATACATCTATTGGCAACAAAAAAATATTCGTTGCAGCCAATATGACAGATACACAAATAGAATCGATCAAGGCAGCTCCTGATCATAATCCGGAACAACTGATAAACAATATAGGAGACATCACTGAAGATAACAGTTTTTTAATGACCGGTCAGGCTGTTACTGAAGGCAGTAACAGTGAAATCATTAATATTGAAGAGCATAAAATGACACGAATCAAAGCAACTTTGACTCGTGTCATGTCCAAAGTATTGTTGACTTGCACTACAAAAAGCGATACAGAATATGTAAACTTGACCAAAGATAACGGTTATATCAAATTGAGTGACGTACATTATATTCTGGAAACAACCAATAAAAAGTTCTTCCCGTTTAAAAAAGCGAACAATGAAGATCCGAACTTCCCGATGAGTACGACACTGGCAGCAAATTATGACGCTAACTTTTTTACAGCCACCAACGTGACTGCTGGAGAAAATGCTGTAAAATATGATATTCAGCGAATAGAAGAAGATGACAAGCGATATACAGAAGGGATTTATTGTCTGGAAAATACAATAAACATAGATACTGAGAGTTCAAATGATTTCAGCGATGCTCAAAAAGTGGCAACCTACTTGAAAGTCGCCGCCAAGTTTACCCCCAAAAACATAGACGGAGAGACCAACTTGACCGAACAGGAAGCCAAAAACAGATTATCCGGTAACGGCACTTTCTATACCTGCAAAAAGGTCCCGACAAGTATGAAAGATATGTGTTACAGCAATATAAGTACCGGAATTGATTACTTGAGAGAGTCTGGGCTGACTGTTACCGTCAATGACTTTATCACTTACGAAGGTGGTTGGCAGTACTATGAAACATTTGTGAACTCACCGACAGATTTTAGCGTAGCGTCCGGAATTATACGTAACAATTATTACATAATCAATGTTACTGCATTCAATACTCTGCAATCTGATAAAACAATCGAAGTAAATACAACCATGATACCATGGGTTCTTAAAGGACGGACTACAATTGATGTTGAAACCGGAAATAATTAATAAAAGGAGTATAACTATGAGACTAATAAGACAACATAACATCATCAATGGATTGCTCCTGATAGCAGCAGTTAGCGTCAGCAGTTGCAATAGTATACTAGAAGACGACTCCTTGCCCGTTAGCAACAAAAACATAGAAATAAGTTTCACCCGTTCCAGTGAAAGCATGATCGGGCTCGATGATAATGGGACATTCAAGGTTGCATTTTTCACAGGAGCAGACTATAATTATTATAACTCAACAGATAACTTGTCAGGAATTGATAACTACAAAGAAGATGCATATGACACAGCAATACCTTATCCAAACGGTACTACGGTATATGCAATAGGTTACGCTCCAAGTGATCGTTTGACGGTATCCGATGATTATAAACAACTGGCTTTGAGTTCAACCATTTCGGCAGGAACCGTTGATGTGCTCGCCTCACAAACGGAAGAAGGAAATAAAAATAGTCCTTTTTCAAATAAATCACCATTAGAATTCAAGCATCTGTTAACTAAAGTCACTTTCTACGCCAAACGTGACAAAAAGATGCAGAGCAGTAAACTTGTACACGATGTAAAAGTAACACTCGGCAAATCATATCTCATTAACAAATGGGAATATAATAAAGAGACTTATGTAGCTGCCGGAGCACAAGAAACTATTGAGAATGATTTAACATTACACGTTCCCGATCAATATTTGACTGACATCGATCAAGAATATACCATAGGCACTTGTTATCTAAATATGCCAGCCAACAATAACGGACAACTCTCTTTCAATCTAGAAGCAACAATGACCCCCGTAGGTTCAACAGATAACATTAAAACCAACTATGGAGAGATAAATGTACAACTACTGGAAGCTAATAATCAGACTCCGGTATCAATAGTACAGGCAGGAGAAGCTTATGAAGTGGTTATCAACTTCACCCAAGATTCATTTACGCTTACAGGCGTAAAAGCACCCTGGAAAGCAGGAGGATTAATCACAGTCCCCATTAACCCGACTAAACAATAAAAACATCCAAAACAACAATTAAGCCATGATGAGATATAATAACATAATCAACGGTTTGCTTGTGATTGCATCCATAACAGCATTCGCAGCATGTACAGAAGACACTTATGATAATAGTGCTGCAGAAGGGAATGGAGTTTTTCAATTCTCGGGCCTTCCAAGCATCTATACGAGAGCAGACGTATCCGCCGACGACGATCAGAAAGCATTTGAGGCAGGTACAAAATACCAGTTATTCGCTGTCGAAAATGACAACTGGAATGCTAATTATCTACAGAAAACCCCAAGCAAGAACGCAATAGAAGGTACTGAAACAAATGAACACACTATATCATTCGATGGAAACAATAAATTCAATAATCATAGTTTAAACTTTTATGCAGTAACTCTGAGTGATAAAGAGTATGTACCGGAAATAAAATATAATGCTGACAACAGCGCTCCCACTTGTTATGTCTCTTATGAAAACGGGGCATTAACCGATGTGATGTGGGCGGGTAATCTTAAAAATCAAACCTACAAAAACTCAGGAAAATTACAATTGAATTTTGAGCATACTTTATCCAAACTTCATATCTACGCACAAAAAAATGAAGAATTAGCCAATTCCACTGTTGTTCTAAAAGAAGTAAAACTAATAGACTATTTATCCGGTGACTTAAGTCTTGCAACCGGAGAGTTCAGTAGCGCAACAGATACAAGAGTTGATAATACAGCCCATACACATTCTGTATACAAGGCAGACACTGAGATAAATGAAGAAACAGCTAAAAATGAAATTTTTTCGGCAATGACGTTCCCTACCAGAGGAACAGACACTGACTCTCATGCTTTAGGACTGAAAGTAACAACGAAAGTGGATGACTACGAAAAGACAACTACATATCGTATTAAAGAAGTAGACGTAGAAAATACAACTGATAATAAAAACCCAAAATACAAAGCATTCAAGTTTAAACCAAACTATGAATATGATATCGTACTGACCATGACTCAAACAACCATGGTAGTAACCGTAATTCCTCGTGTATACGACTGGATAGACGACAACTCGGATTACGAGGATACACAAATAGGTAGCTCGGTTACCTTCGGCGGTGTGACATGGATGGATAGAAACTTAGGAGCTACAAGTGCTGATGCAACAAAAAGCATTCAAAGCTGGGAAGCTTCGCGGGGATTCTACTACCAATTTGGACGTAGTATTCCTTATTACTTGAACGGCAGCTGCTTAGACCCTGATGTGAAGGATCCTATCAATGCAGCCCCTACATGTAAAGGCGCTAATAAAACGAATAATGCTAAACCTTTCCCATACGTTCCAGGACATTATGATGCTGTACAACGTACTGATAAGAAAAAAGGCTATGATGATTGCGCGCAGGATCCAGGAGAGACAGATATCAATAAGTCATTTAGCTTCAGTTCATCAGAACAAGAAACAGAATATACGGTACATAATTCTGCGGGAAAAGAAGAGAAAAAGTATGATGGTCATGGTAGAGATTGGGCCTCTGAGCATTCTGTAAGTGCTACATACTGGGATCAACCGGAGCATCAGCCTTGCCCGAAAGGTTGGAGACTACCTACTAAAGATGAATTTTTATCAATTGTTCCAAGCAGCCAAAATGCAGGAGATATAACTTTTTTAAATCATAGTGGAACTTACAGTATAACCGTAAATTATGATGTTCATAATGAGAAGGCAGTATATGTAGGAGTTCCTTCTGATAAAAAAGAAGAAAAGTGGGGTACAATCTATGCAATCAAACGCCTGGGAACATCCAATGCTTACCGAGTACGTTGGCAAATCAAACGCGTAGGAAATACATCAATTGATAAAGATAAATGTGACACAGGAGGCGATGCGCAAGGATATCGTTCAGTACTTGTTATTTCACGTTATCCTGCAGAAATACTTAGTACACTGACAACGAGTAATTACAACACAGAGTATACTGATTGGGATAATCCGGTAGAAACCCTCATGCTACCAATTAGCGGATACATACATGTAGACGGAGGAGCAGCTCTGATATACGCCGGAAGTGAAGCGATTTACCATACATCCACAGCAGATACAAATAATAATAAGTTCTGGAGTTTCCGTATAAAGTTCAGTGGTGATACCAACCAAAGATATCTATATATGTGGAATGAGGAACGACGCGGTTATGGTTGTTCTGTACGTTGTGTACGCGATAAAAATGTGAATTAAGAACAAAACAAATAGAAGAGATATGAAAGCAAGGAATTATATACAACAGCTAATGCTTCTTCTCATACCGGTTGGGTTACTAACAGCCTGTACGTCCGATGAAGAGGGAGGATCCCTGCCGAATGAAGGCAAAGTACCGGTAACAGTACAATTAGGAGGTCAGTATGCCATTATGTCCGGAAAAGATGCACCCGAAAGCAACACCCGTGCTACCAATAACTCAGCATTAAACGGAGTTAAGATTCTGAACCTTTCAGAAGGTAATACATTATGGCTTTTCGCAAAAAGTGGCAGCACTACGCAAACACAAGGCTATGTTGTAAAGACCGGAGATGGTGGTGTACAATCACTTTATCCTTGTTCTCAATTTGATGAAAATGGGAATTATAAGGAAGAGGATGTAAGCAAGACTCCATTGTTCTTAGATCCGGGTACATATACATTTAGTGCTATTTCACCGGCGAAGGCATCCTATAAAGATGGTACATGCATGATTAAAAATGGAGAATATGTGATAGCAACCAATAATGCTTGGACACAAACAGAATCTACCACTTGTCAGATTTCAGGTAATGAAGGCATTATTCTTCTAAATCCACTGATGCAAGTAACTTCCCGCATGAAATTCTTAATTAAGGGTACTGATAAAATATCCGATTTATCTATCATGCAAGCGGGTGTTGAAATAGACGGCATACAAATAGATCCTACCACGGGAAATAACTATACCGTAGGAGACAATATGCCATCTAAATTAGGAGATAAATACAATCGAATTTATGTTCCGGCCAAAAGTTTTGTCACTACATCTGAAGGAATCTTGCAAGGAGAAACAGGCATCTTGCCTACAGATTGCCGTTCTACCCCGGTAGTAGTTATTATGAATGTATTGGTAAATGATGTCCCCACACAATTTACTTATTCTATTGTTGGCAAACAGTTCCTATCGGGATATTCATACAATTACACCGTAACACTTGATATAAAAGACGGCATTACAGTGGCCAACTGGCAGGAGTCTTCCTGGACAGCTGACATAGATCCCGATAAATAAACATAGGAGAAGAAAATCATGAAACGAAACGCAATATATACTTTAATAGCTTGTCTGTTTTTAGCAGCCTGCTCATCCGAAGAGGAATGGATGATATCCGACGATCAAACTCCGGCGATTGAACTTGGAGAAGATCAGATCGCCGTGCAACTCAATTTACAGACTACGGATTTCACAGTAGAAGAAACCCGCTCTGCCAACCCGATAGAGTTAAAAATCGAGAATCCGATGTACAACCTATGGTTATTGCACTATAATGAAGAAGGGGGATTAGTAGAAAGTGATACAGAATACATTCATTTGAATGATAAAGGAGAATTATCAACTAATCATACTGCAAAATTAACGCTTACTGATAGTAACAAAGGAACACTTTGTTTAATAGCCAATCTTGAAGGAACAGTTGGTGGTAACAATCCTTCAACTGCCTCTGTCCCAAATAATGACAACAGAGCATGGCCAAAGACACTGCAACTATTACAGAAAGAACTTTTAACGTTGCCTATCAACCGAAATGCAACAGATGCCAAATTGGGTTTACCGTCCAAGATGTTTATGTATGGTTTCTATCAAGGTACATTAAGTACTTCACATCCGGTTAATATCACATTGGGACGTATGGCGGCTCGTTTGGATATTGTAATTAAAGCAGCAGATAGTGAAAGTACATTAAGCAATCTTCGATTACAACTAAAGAATGCAGTCATTAAAAGTCATTATTCACCCATGAAGGTAGGTAGTGAGGAAAATATTTATGTAGATTTTCCCGAAGATAATACTTTTAAAGATAAAGAAGTGACTAGCTCATCCTCAATCACTTGTTACTATTTTACAGGAGAAAATATCACACCGGAAAGCGGAAAAGAGACAGTACTTATTGTAAAAGCTGATAAGACTACTAGTGAAACGGAAAAAAGAGAAGTTATTGTGAAATGTAATGAAGGTGATGTTGGCGCTACACGGTGTGAGTATCAAAGTAACCCTGACTATGATAAGCAGGAAGGTGGTTTCATTGATTATGACACACAAAATAAATATACAACTACTAGAGAATGGAAGTATGGAAGATATATTTACACATACGTCTATTACAGGAAAGAAGAACGTATAGTCAAAGTAGAAGGTTCAGAAAAGACCGTCCCATGCACCTATACCATCAAACTAGGCGCTAACGCTCCGGGTACAAGTGATGATTATTCTCTTTACCGCAACAACAACTATACCTTTAATATCAACTTAAAATAATACTTAATACGCCACATTATGACACCGAAAGACATCCTACAACTAGAATCAACAGATATACGCCAAGCGTATCTGTTTGAAGAAAACGGGCACTGGTATGCATACGAACATTCAGCCAACCGGATAGAGAAATTCGTGAAGGGTTTTGTAGACTTTAAACACAAAGTGCAAGATGTCTGCGGTAGAATAAAAATAGAGATCGATCTCAACGTCCTGGAAAAATGCTCCGTTACGCTGTGTGAAGACTCACTGCTTATACTGACTGTCCTACGGCATAGAAGCCGTCAAAGAGTATAAGCTTCATAACTAGATATAAAAGAATTACACAGAAATTGTTTGTTTTGTTTGTGTTCCTCAGTCCACTCAGAGGCAGCTTGTGAAAGTAGCGCTGAGTGGGTGGGGATTTTTTTTATGAATTATCTTTGTTTATCTCCCATAAACCCGTATATTTGAGGTATTATAACTAGAGACTTTATATTAATACAGAATTACTATGAGCCATACCTTTTTTCTCATCATCGCTCTTGTCACAACGGGAATCTTTCTCATCCAATTCGTATTATCTATCTTTTTCGGAGATCTGGATGCAGATGTAGACGTAGATACCGACATCAGCAGTGTGGTTTCCTTTAAAGGACTTACCCATTTCGGAATCGGATTCGGCTGGTACATGTATCTGGCGGGAAACACGGAAATTCAAAGTTACGTTGTCGGTATTCTGGTAGGGTTATTCTTTGTTTTTGCCGCCTGGTTTCTGTATAAGAAAGCCTACCAACTGCAACAAGTCAACCGCACGGAACAGACAGACCAGCTTGTGGGACGTGAATGTACCATCTATTTCAAACAAAGCGACAGCAAATATACTGTACAGACCACCCGGGACGGAGCCATGCGCGAAGTAGACGTCATCTCCGAATCCGGAAAAGCATATCAAACCGGAGACCGTACCGTTATCACCAGATATCAGGACGGAACATTGTATATTCAATAATTATTCAAATACACAAATTTATGACACAAGAAATGTTAATCATGGCTGCTATATTAGTGGCAGTCATTCTGCTTACTTTTATTGGTATCCTTTCGCGTTACCGCAAATGTAAGAGTGACGAAGTCCTCGTTGTATATGGTAAAACGGGAGGAGAAAAGAAATCTGCTAAATTATACCACGGTGGTGCCGCATTCGTCTGGCCGATTATCCAAGGCTACGAATTTCTGTCAATGAAGCCGATGCAGATCGACTGCAAACTGACAGGCGCACTTTCCGCACAAAATATCCGTGTAGATGTGCCGACTACAATCACTGTTGCTATCAGCACCGATGCCGAAGTCATGCAAAACGCCGCCGAACGTATGCTGGGATTGACCATGGACGACAAACAGAATCTGATTACAGATGTCGTTTACGGTCAGATGCGTCTGGTGATAGCCGACATGACTATCGAAGAACTGAACTCCGACCGCGATAAATTCCTGTCTAAAGTAAAAGATAATATCGATACTGAACTTCGCAAATTCGGTTTGTATCTGATGAACATCAACATCAGTGATATCCGCGATGCTGCCAACTACATTGTCAATTTAGGTAAGGAAGCCGAGAGCAAGGCCCAGAACGAAGCACAAGCTAATATCGAAGAACAGGAAAAACTCGGTGCTATCAAAATCGCGAATCAAATCAAGGAACGTGAAACGAAGGTTGCAGAAACCCGCAAAGACCAGGATATCGCCATTGCAGAAACCAAGAAATTGCAGGAGATATCTGTTGCAAATGCAGATAAGGACAGAATTTCCCAAGTAGCGATTGCCAACGCAGAGAAAGAAGCGCAGGTTGCCAAAGCCGAAGCGGAGAAAAATATCCGTATCGAGCAGGCAAATACCGAAAAGGAAAGCCGCGTTGCCGAACTGAATTCCGACATGGAAATCAAACAGGCGGAAGCTGCTAAGAAAGCTGCTATCGGACGAAATGAAGCACAAAAGGAAGTCGCTCTTTCAAACTCCGAACTAGCCGTGACACAAGCCAACGCTGACAAACAAGCCGGTGAAGCTGCTGCCAGATCGGAAGCTGCCGTACAGGCTGCCCGTGAAATTGCTCAGAAAGAAGTAGAAGAAGCGAAAGCCAAAAAAGTAGAATCTTCACTGAAAGCAGAAAAAATTGTTCCTGCCGAAATTGCCCGGCAAGAAGCTATCCTGCAGGCAAATGCCATCGCCGAAAAGATTACCCGTGAAGCGGAAGCACGTGCAAAAGCGACTTTGGCACAAGCGGAAGCGGAAGCCAAAGCTATCCAACTGAAACTGGAAGCAGAAGCGGAAGGTAAGAAGAAGTCATTGCTGGCCGAAGCGGAAGGTTTCGAAGCAATGGTAAGAGCAGCCGAATCAAATCCGGCTATCGCTATCCAATACAAGATGGTAGACCAGTGGAAGGAAATTGCCGGCGAACAGGTGAAGGCATTCGAACACATGAACTTAGGAAACATCACTGTATTCGATGGAGGAAACGGGAGTACAAGCAACTTCCTGAATACATTAGTGAAAACGGTTGCGCCTAGTCTCGGTGTATTGGACCAATCAGGTGATTGTCACTTCCGTATTGCGTACCCAAAGCGACGTGAAACGTCTGCGTCGCAGAAACGGGAACGCTTCCGCCAACTCGGCGCATTGCTTCGGAGCTACTTTCGATGTTAGCTGGAAACGGTTCAAGAAGGTGGAGGACGAGAATGGAAGACCCTTACAAGATGTCGGCTCCGATACCCTGAAACTTGTTCTGTCCGAAGTTCTGAGAGATTTGCGACAAGCCGAAAAATGCTACATCAAGTATGAGCTGAAACAGGGTTGTTTCCATATTACTGCCCGGTAAAGAAAAGATGAGTATAAATTGCAGTAAAATTCACCTCCAAACAATCAGAGAATCCAAAACGTTTCATTAAATTTGCAGAAATTTTTCTTTAATACAACTTAATGATAGAGAAGCTGATTGTTCTTGAGGACATTGACCCGGTTATTTTTTACGGCGTAAACAACGCTAACATACAGTTAATTAAAGCTTTATATCCAAAGCTACGCATAGTTGCCCGAGGCAATGTCATCAAAGTGCTGGGCGACGAGGAAGAAATGTGTGCCTTCGAAGAAAATATCACCAAACTTGAAAAGTACTGCGCCGAATATAATTCACTGAAAGAAGAAGTTATCATTGACATTATAAAAGGAAATGCTCCGCAAGCGGAACAGACCGGAAACGTAATTGTGTTCAGCGTCACGGGAAAGCCTATCATCCCCCGGAGCGAAAACCAACTGAAACTAGTGGAAGGATTCGCCAAGAATGATATGGTATTCGCCATCGGTCCGGCAGGTTCGGGTAAGACCTATACCGCCATTGCACTGGCAGTACGCGCGTTGAAGAATAAGGAGATAAAAAAAATCATCCTGAGCCGCCCTGCCGTGGAAGCCGGAGAGAAGCTCGGTTTCCTGCCCGGCGACATGAAGGACAAGATCGACCCTTACCTGCAACCTCTTTACGACGCATTGCAGGATATGATACCTGCCGCCAAGCTGAAGGAATACATGGAGCTGAACATCATCCAGATTGCTCCGCTCGCTTTTATGCGCGGACGCACGCTGAATGATGCAGTCGTAATTCTGGATGAAGCGCAGAATACCACTGCCCAACAAATCAAAATGTTCCTCACCCGTATGGGTATGAACACCAAAATGATTGTAACGGGAGACATGACACAGATTGACCTTCCCGCTTCACAAACATCGGGATTGGTACAGGCACTCCGTATCCTGAAAGGGGTAAAAGGCATCAGTTTCGTTGAGCTGAACAAGAAAGATATTGTACGCCATAAGTTAGTGGAACGCATCGTAGATGCTTACGAAAAATTCGACAAGGAAGCGAAAGCCGAACGGGAGAAACGGAAAAACGAGCAACTCGTCATCAACGGCGAACGCCCGGTGAAACTGGCAAAAGACTGATAGACTCAAAATCCGGAAGCCTATTGCAACTTATAAATTGGAACTTGTAATTTGTAATTATAATAAAACAATGAAAGCATTAACAAAAACAGATTTCAACTTTCCGGGACAGAAAAGCGTGTACCACGGAAAAGTGCGCGATGTGTACAACATCAACGGCGAAAAACTCGTCATGGTAGCAACCGACCGTATTTCGGCTTTTGACGTAGTATTACCGAAAGGTATTCCTTACAAAGGACAAATGCTGAACCAGATTGCAGCTAAATTCCTCGATGCCACCACCGACATCTGTCCGAACTGGAAACGGCTACTCCGGACCCAATGGTAACAGTGGGTGTATTGTGTGAAGGTTTTCCGGTGGAAATGATTGTACGCGGTTACCTGTGCGGTAGCGCATGGCGGGCTTACAAAAGCGGTGTACGCGAAATTTGCGGTGTGAAACTACCGGACGGAATGCGCGAAAACCAAAAATTCCCGGAACCGATCGTCACTCCGACTACGAAAGCAGAAATGGGATTGCACGACGAAGACATCTCTAAAGAAGAAATCCTGAAACAGGGACTGGCTACTCCGGAAGAATATGAAATTCTCGAAAAATATACACTGGCTCTCTTCAAACGCGGTACTGAAATCGCAGCAGAACGCGGACTGATTCTCGTAGATACAAAATACGAATTCGGCAAGCACAACGGCACTATCTACCTGATGGACGAAATCCATACTCCGGACTCCAGCCGTTATTTCTACGCTGAAGGTTATCAGGAGCGTTTCGAAAAAGGCGAACCCCAGAAACAACTTTCCAAAGAATTCGTTCGCGAATGGTTGATGGAAAACGGTTTCCAGGGCAAAGACGGTCAGAAAGTACCGGAAATGACTCCGGCTATCGTACAAAGCATCAGCGACCGTTACATCGAATTGTTCGAAAACATCACCGGTGAGAAATTTGTGAAAGAAGATACCAGCAACATCGCTGAACGTATCGAAAAGAACGTAATGAATTTCTTGACCAAATAAGCATGGATTACCCACAACAACATATCAAGCCTTACAACGAAGAAGGCAAAAAAACCGAGCAGGTGGAACGTATGTTCGATAATATCGCGCATGCTTACGACAAACTGAATCATACCTTATCTTTAGGTATCGACCGCAGCTGGCGTCGCAAAGCCATTGCCTGGCTCCGTCCTTTCCATCCGCAACGTATGATGGATGTAGCTACCGGTACAGGAGATTTTGCTATCCTCGCCTGCCGCAAACTGCAACCTGCCGAACTGATCGGCACGGACATCTCGGAAGGCATGATGAATGTGGGACGTGAAAAAGTAAAGAAGGAAGGACTCTCGGACAAAATCTCTTTTGCCCGGGAGGACTGTACTTCACTCTCTTTTGCCGACAATGATTTTGACGCTATTACCGTAGCTTTCGGTATCCGCAATTTCGAAGATCTCGACAAAGGGCTCTCCGAAATGTGCCGCGTACTGAAACCGGGCGGTCATCTTGTAATTCTGGAACTTACCACTCCGGACCGCTTCCCGATGAAGCAATTATTTTCCATTTATTCCAAAGCCGTCATTCCGTTATTAGGCAAACTTCTCTCCAAAGACAACAGCGCATACCGTTATCTACCGGACACAATCAAAGTCTTTCCGCAAGGAGAAATAATGAAAGGTGTCATCTCACGAGCCGGATTCAGCGAAGTAAACTTCCGGCGGCTGACATTTGGTATCTGCACGCTTTACACCGCGACAAAATAATGAGTTATTATGAATGGTTAATTTAATTCTTTCGTGTTATGGAAAAATATGGTTTAATCGGCTACCCTCTAAGACATTCATTCTCCATCGGATACTTTAACGAGAAGTTCAAATCCGAAGGTATCAACGCAGAATATGTGAACTTCGAGATTCCTCAAATCAATGATTTTATGGAAGTTATCGAGGAGAACCCCAATTTGCGAGGTCTCAATGTCACTATCCCTTACAAAGAGCTGGTGATCCCCTTCCTGAACGAGCTTGATCCGGACACCGCAAAAATAGGTGCTGTCAATGTAATCAAGATTATCCGCCAACAGAAAGGAAAAGTTAAACTGATCGGCTATAACTCCGACATCATAGGATTTACCCAGTCCATTCAACCGTTATTACAGGCTCATCACAAGAAAGCGTTAATTCTGGGAACCGGCGGTGCTTCCAAAGCTGTCTACCACGGACTCAAAAACCTGGGAATCGAAAGTGTTTTCGTTTCGCGTACTCACAAAGCGGACGGAATGCTTACTTACGAGGAGCTGACTCCTGAAATTATGGCAGAATATACAATCATCGTCAACTGTACTCCCGTAGGTATGTTTCCTAAGGTAGATTTCTGCCCTAATATTCCTTACGAGCTGCTGACTCCAAACCATTTGCTCTACGATTTGTTATATAATCCGAACGTCACTCTTTTCATGAAAAAAGGAGAAGCACAAGGCGCTGTTGTCAAAAACGGCCTGGAAATGCTGCTGCTTCAGGCATTTGCCGCCTGGGAAATCTGGAACCGGTAGCCGGCGGAATGTCTCTCCCGAGTTCTCATGCGGAAGGTAAATAACAGGACGTGATTTCCTGACAGACAAAGAGATTATTTATAAATTGGGATAAGTTATGAGAAAGAGAATTATTTATGTCATTATCATTGTCGTGCTGCTGTTGACCGGTTGCACAATCGGCGGGAGTTTCTATATGTTGAATTTCTCTCTGACCCCGGATGCCAAGATATTGTCTAAAGATGCTGACTCTTATCCCTATATGTACAGAAACTATCCATTCCTCCGCCCATGGGTGGATAGTTTGCGCCAAGCGGACGCACTCAAAGATACTTTTATTATCAATCCGCACGGTATCCAGCTTCATGCATATTATGTTGCCGCCCCTAAACCGACCGACAAGACGGCAGTGATCGTTCACGGATATACGGATAACGCCATTCGTATGTTTATGATCGGGTATTTGTACAACCGTGATTTGGGCTATAACATTCTGCTCCCCGACCTTCAACATCAGGGCGAGAGCGAAGGGCGTGCCATTCAAATGGGGTGGAAAGACCGTTTTGACGTACTCCAATGGATGAACATTGCCAACAAGATTTTTGGAGACAGCACTCAAATGGCGGTGCACGGTATTTCAATGGGAGGTGCGACCACCATGATGGTGTCCGGTGAGGAGCAGCAGCCTTTTGTCAAATGCTTTGTGGAAGATTGCGGCTATACCAGCGTATGGGATGAGTTCTCGCATGAACTGAAATCGTCCTTCTTTCTTCCTCCTTTCCCACTGATGTATACCACAAGCTGGCTATGTGAGAAAAAATACGGGTGGAACTTCAAAGAGGCTTCCTCATTGAAGCAGGTGGCGAAATGCAAGTTACCGATGTTGTTTATCCACGGAGACAAAGACACGTATGTGCCCACCTGGATGGTGTACCCGCTTTATGAAGCAAAACCGGAGCCTAAAGAACTTTGGATTGTATCGGGGGCTGCTCATGCTGTTTCATACCAAGAGAATAAACAGGAGTACACCGACCGAGTCCGTGCATTCGTCGGGCGATACATCCATTAAACCTATTATAACAAGGAGTTTTAAAACCATAACAGAAAAAGTTTCTATCTTTGCAAATGTAAAACAACTGTTATGAAATCAATATTCACATTTATAATTGCCGCCTTTTTGCTGTTTCCTCTGCAAGCTCAGGAGAAAGTATACACGGTAGACAACCTCCCAAAAGTTCACCTGCAAAACAAAATGCAATATGTTTGCAACCCGGCGGCATACTTTCACAGGCAGCTTGTGACAGTATAGACTCCATGCTTTATGCCTTGGAACAACAAACAGGAATTGAAACGGTGGTTGCCGTAGTTCCATCAATCGGAGAAGAAGATTGTTTCAACTTCTGCCATCAGTTACTTAATAAATGGGGTGTAGGGAAGAAAGGCAAAAACAATGGATTGGTCATTTTATTAGTCACCGATCAACGCTGTATACAGTTCTATACCGGTTATGGTCTGGAAGGAGTACTTCCTGATGCTATCTGCAAAAGGATTCAAACAAGATATATGATTCCTTACCTCAAAGATGGGAATTGGGATGCAGGAATGGTGGCAGGTTTGAAAGCAACTTGTCAACGGCTCGACGGTTCTATGGAGAATGATTCTCTGGCGGAACCCGGAGACGGAGGTTCATTTGATTTCTTCCTCGCTCTTTTCTGCTTCTTCGCTATCGGCGGGGGACTCGCCTTTTTTGCAGCACGGAAACAAAGCCGTTGCCCGAATTGCGGGAAACACCAATTACAAAGAAGCGGAAGCAGGCTTGTTTCCCGAATCAACGGAGTGAAGACCGAAGATATTACTTATACGTGCAGGAACTGCGGACATACACTCGTGCGTCGCCACCAAAGTTATGACAATGATTATCACCATCGGGGTGGCGGCGGAGGCGGTCCGTTTATCGGTGGCTTCGGAGGAGGTCGAGGTTTCGGAGGAGGCGGAGGTTTTAGCGGCGGCAGCTTCGGAGGAGGAATGGGCGGAGGCGGCGGTGCCGGCTCCCGGTTCTAAAACTAGAAACAATCAGATTATCAATTTCAATAAAAAAACAAGAAACATGAAAAAGTCAATTATCATCATCTTAGCCGTTGTGGCTATCCTTGTTATATGGGCAGTAAGTGTATATAACGGTCTGGTTACTATGGACGAGAATGTAAGTGGTCAATGGGCAAATGTAGAAACTCAATACCAACGTCGTGCAGACTTGATTCCGAATCTGGTAAATACCGTAAAAGGATATGCAACGCACGAAAAAGAGACTTTGGAAGGAGTTGTCGCAGCACGCAGCCAAGCGACCCAAATCAAAGTGGATGCCGAAGACCTGACTCCGGAGAAGCTGGCAGAATATCAGAAAGCACAGGGTGCCGTAACTTCAGCACTAGGTAAGTTGCTGGCTATCACGGAAAACTATCCCGACCTGAAAGCCAACCAGAACTTCCTTGAGCTGCAAGCCCAACTGGAAGGAACGGAAAACCGTATCAACGTAGCACGCAAAAACTTCAACGATGCTGCACAAGCTTACAACACCAATATCCGCCGCTTCCCGAAAAATATCTTTGCAGGTATGTTCGGTTTCGATAAGAAAGCATATTTTGAAGCAGAAGAAGGAAGTGAAAAAGCTCCGAAAGTAGAGTTCTAGAGATAAGCAACGGCATTTCTAATAAGATAGTTGGCTGTACGAAAAAAAAGCAGTACTTTTGCAGCCGTATACAAAATAATTCTATAACTCATGAGTAATCAACGATATATGATGAGGGGCGTCAGCGCATCCAAAGAAGATGTGCACAACGCCATTAAGAACATCGACAAAGGTATATTCCCGCAGGCTTTCTGCAAAATCATCCCGGATATCCTGGGCGGTGACCCGGAGTATTGTAATATTATGCACGCCGATGGCGCAGGAACAAAATCATCTCTTGCTTATATGTACTGGAAAGAGACAGGCGACCTTTCTGTCTGGAAAGGCATCGCACAGGATGCGCTGATTATGAATATCGACGACCTGCTTTGTGTAGGTGCCGTAGACAATATCCTGGTTTCTTCTACGATTGGACGTAACAAACTGTGATTCCGGGAGAAGTAATCTCTGCCATCATCAACGGAACGGACGAACTGCTGGCCGAACTCCGCGAAATGGGTGTAGGCGTATATGCCACCGGTGGCGAAACTGCCGATGTCGGCGATCTGGTACGTACAATCATCGTTGACTCTACCGTAACTTGCCGCATGAAACGCTCAGACGTTATCGACAATGCCAATATTCGTCCGGGTGACGTGATTGTAGGGTTGGCTTCTTACGGACAGCTACTTACGAAAAAGAATACAATGGCGGTATGGGTAGCAACGGTTTGACGAGTGCCCGTCACGACGTATTCGGCAAATATCTTGCTGAAAAATATCCGGAAAGTTACGATGCGGCAGTACCCGAAGAACTGGTTTATTCCGGCGGACTGAAACTGACAGACAGCGTGGAAGGCAGTCCGATTGATGCCGGAAAGCTGGTGCTCTCTCCTACCCGTACATATGCGCCGGTGGTTAAGAAACTGCTCGATGCGCTCCGTCTCCGAAATTCATGGCATGGTTCACTGCTCCGGCGGTGCGCAAACCAAAGTGCTGCATTTCGTAGAAAATGTACGTGTTGTAAAAGATAATCTTTTCCCTGTTCCTCCTTTGTTCAAGACTATCCAGGAACAGAGCGGTACGGACTGGGCAGAAATGTACAAGGTATTCAATATGGGACATCGCCTCGAAGTTTACCTGTCACCGGAACATGCAGAAGAGGTGATTGCTATTTCCGAATCTTTCGGTATCCCGGCACAGATTGTAGGACGTGTTGAAGCATGCGAGCAAACAGAATTAATCATTAAGAGCGAATTCGGAGAATTTAGATATTAAAGAATGGCAGACAATAGTACCATACTAGAAAAATTAGACGGACTCGTAGCCCGTTTTGAAGAAATATCTACCCTTATCACAGACCCGGCAGTGATTGCCGACCAGAAACGTTACGTCAAACTGACGAAAGAATATAAGGAACTGGATGATTTGATGAAAGCCCGCAAGGAATATATGCAGCTGCTGGGTAATATTGAAGAAGCTAAAAATATTCTAGCCAATGAATCGGACGCTGAAATGCGCGAAATGGCGAAAGAAGAAATGGACAATAGTCAGGAACGTCTTCCGGTATTGGAAGAAGAAATCAAACTGATGCTTGTTCCTGCCGACCCGCAAGACAGCAAGAACGCCATCCTCGAAATTCGTGGTGGTGCAGGAGGAGACGAAGCCGCAATCTTTGCCGGCGACCTTTTCCGTATGTATGCCAAGTTCTGCGAAACCAAAGGCTGGAAAATGGAAGTATCCAGCGCCAACGAAGGGGCAGCCGGCGGTTTCAAGGAAATCATTTGCAGCGTGACGGGTGATAACGTTTACGGGACATTGAAATACGAATCGGGAGTGCACCGCGTACAGCGTGTTCCCGCCACAGAGACGCAAGGACGTGTACATACACTTCCGCTGCCTCGGTAGCCGTACTCCCCGAAGCGGAAGAATTTGACGTTGTCATCAACGAAGGAGAAATCAAATGGGATACTTTCCGAAGCGGTGGCGCCGGCGGACAGAATGTCAACAAGGTGGAATCCGGTGTACGCCTGCGTTATATCTGGAAGAATCCGAATACAGGCGTAGCGGAAGAAATCCTTATTGAATGTACCGAAACGCGCGACCAACCGAAAAATAAGGAACGCGCACTGGCCCGCCTCCGTACCTTTATCTACGACAAGGAACATCAGAAATACATAGACGACATTGCTTCCAAACGTAAGACAATGGTATCTACCGGAGACCGCTCAGCTAAAATACGTACTTACAACTATCCGCAAGGACGTATCACCGACCACCGTATCAACTATACCATCTATAATCTGGCCGCCTTCATGGACGGAGACATTCAGGATTGTATCGACCACCTGATCGTAGCGGAAAATGCAGAACGCCTGAAAGAAAGCGAACTTTAAAACATTTATATAGAAATGGATAAGCAACAATTATTTGAAAACATAAAGCGCAAAAAATCATTCCTTTGTGTAGGACTTGATACTGACATCAAGAAAATCCCGGAACATCTGCTGAAAGAAGAAGATCCGATCTTTGCCTTCAACAAAGCGATTATTGATGCAACAGCCGACCTGTGTATCGCCTACAAACCGAATCTCGCTTTCTATGAGAGCATGGGAGTAAAAGGCTGGATCGCATTTGAAAAGACAGTAAAATATATCAAAGATAACTATCCGGACCAGTTCATCATCGCTGATGCAAAGCGTGGCGACATCGGAAATACTTCTGCCATGTATGCCCGTACTTTCTTTGAAGAACTGGACATAGACTCGGTAACCGTAGCTCCTTATATGGGCGAAGACAGCGTTACTCCATTCCTTACCTACGAAGGCAAATGGGTTATCCTGCTGGCATTGACTTCCAACAAAGGATCTCATGACTTCCAATTGACAGAAGACGTAAACGGCGAACGTCTGTTCGAGAAAGTATTACGCAAATCACAGGAATGGGCTGGCGATGACCGCATGATGTATGTGGTAGGTGCTACTCAGGGACGTGCGTTTGAAGACATCCGTAAAATTGTTCCTAATCACTTCCTTCTCGTTCCAGGTGTCGGAGCACAAGGCGGTTCGCTCGAAGAAGTTTGCAAATATGGTATGAACAGTACATGCGGATTGATTGTTAACTCGTCGCGTGGAATTATCTACGTGGACAAAACAGAGAAATTTGCAGAAGCTGCCCGCACCGCCGCACAAGAAGTACAGGCACAAATGGCAGAGCAGCTAAAAGCCATTCTCTAAAAGAATAAAGAATCTCTAAAGAAAACGAATGCCTTACGAAAGAAAGATAATTAACGACCCCGTATTCGGGTTCATCAATATTCCAAAGGGGCTACTGTACGATATAGTACGGCATCCCCTTTTGCAGCGTCTTACCCGCATCAAGCAAGTAGGGCTCTCCTCGGTAGTATATCCCGGCGCACAACATACCCGCTTCCAACACTCATTAGGTGCTTTCTACCTGATGAGCGAAGCTATCACCCAACTGGCCTCCAAAGGTAATTTTATCTTTGACAGCGAGGCTGAAGCTGTACAAGCGGCTATCCTGCTGCACGACATCGGTCACGGTCCTTTCTCTCATGTGCTGGAAGACACGATTGTAAAAGGAGTCTCGCACGAAGAGATTTCCCTTATGCTCATGGAACGGATGAACAAAGAGATGAACGGCCAGCTAAGTCTTGCCATTCAAATCTTCAAGGACGAATACCCGAAACGCTTTCTGCATCAACTCGTAAGCGGTCAGTTGGATATGGACCGACTTGATTATCTTCGTCGCGACAGTTTCTATACCGGTGTAACGGAAGGGAATATCGGTTCGGCAAGAATCATCAAAATGCTCGACGTGGCGGACGACCGCCTCGTTATCGAATCCAAAGGGATCTATTCTATCGAGAATTTCCTCACGGCACGCCGCCTGATGTACTGGCAAGTATACCTGCATAAGACATCGGTTGCCTACGAAAAAATGCTCATCAGCACCTTGCTACGTGCCAAGGAACTTGCCTCAAAAGGTGTAGAATTATTTGCATCACCCGCATTGCGTTTCTTCCTCTACAATGATATCAATCACCAGGAGTTCTATCATAATCCCGATTGTCTGGAAAATTTCATCCAACTGGATGATAATGATATCTGGACTGCTTTGAAAGTATGGAGCACCCATCCTGATAAAGTTCTTTCCACTTTAAGCCTGGGAATGATAAACCGAAATATCTTTAAAGTGGAAATTTCGTCGGAACCTATTAGTGAGGACAGAAAAAAAGAATTAACTTTGCACATCAGCCAGCAACTAGGCATAACCCTTTCCGAAGCGAACTATTTTGTCTCTACCCCCAGCATCGAAAAGAATATGTATGACCCGGCAGATGACAGTATTGACATTATCTACAAAGACGGCACTATCAAAAATATTGCCGAAGCATCGGACATGCTGAACATCTCATTATTGTCCAAAAAGGTAAAGAAATACTATCTCTGCTACCAGAGATTGCACAGATAAGTATAAAATATTCATGCAATAACACGGAAATCTGAAAAAAAAGTCCGTTATTTGTGAACTAATTAAATTTTAAAGAAAAGACATGGAGTTCTCGGCTAAGCAAATTGCAGCATTTATCCAAGGGGAAATCATTGGAGACGAAAACGCTACGGTACACACATTCGCTAAGATTGAAGAGGGAATGCCCGGAGCTATTTCTTTCCTGTCGAACCCTAAATATACACCTTATATCTACGAGACACAATCCAGCATTGTACTGGTTAATAAGGACTTCACTCCCGAGCATGAGATCAAAGCCACCCTTATCAAAGTAGACAATGCTTACGAAAGCCTGGCTAAATTGCTCAACCTTTATGAAATGAGCAAACCCAAGAAAGAAGGGATAGATTCATTGGCTTTTGTCGCACCCAGCGCCAAGATCGGCGAAAACGTATACATCGGTGCTTTCCCTTATATCGGCGAAAACGCCGTCATCGGAGATAATACTCAAATTTACCCGCATACTTTCGTTGGAGACGGTGTAAAGATAGGCAAAGGTTGCCTGCTTTACTCAAATGTAAACGTTTATCATGACTGCCGTATCGGCAATGAGTGTATATTACATTCCGGCGCGGTAATCGGAGCCGACGGATTCGGATTCGCTCCCACTCCTAAGGGTATGATAAGATTCCACAAATCGGAATCGTTATTCTGGAAGATAAAGTAGACATAGGTGCCAATACCTGTGTTGACCGGGCTACCATGGGAGCAACGGTTATACATAGCGGCGCCAAAATAGATAATCTGGTACAGATTGCCCACAACGACGAAGTGGGATCGCATACTGTAATGGCTGCTCAAGTCGGTATTGCCGGTTCTACCAAGATCGGCGAATGGTGTATGTTTGGCGGACAGGTAGGTATTGCCGGACACATCAAGATCGGTGACCGCGTAAATCTCGGAGCACAATCGGGTGTACCAAGCAGCATTAAGTCCGACAACCAACTGATCGGAACACCTCCTATGGAGTTGAAACCGTATTTCAAGGCGGCTATTGTACTAAGCAAAACTACCGGATATGTACACAGAACTGAACAAATTACGCAAAGAAGTAGAAGAATTAAAAAAACAATTAAATAAGTAAATAAGTAACCAATGTTGAAACAAAAGACTCTGAAAGACAGCTTTTCACTCAGTGGGAAAGGTCTTCACACTGGACTTGATCTGACTGTAACTTTCAACCAGCTCCGGACAATCACGGATATAAAATCCAACGCATTGACGTAGAAGGACAACCAACTATCGACGCAGTAGCGGACAATGTAACGGAAACCACCCGTGGTACTGTATTATCGAAAGAATGGAGTCAAAGTAAGCACCATTGAACATGGTATGGCAGCCCTTTACGCATTGGGCATCGATAACTGCCTGATCCAAGTTAACGGACCGGAATTTCCTATTTTGGACGGAAGTGCACAATATTATGTACAAGAAATAGAACGTGTAGGAACAGTAGAACAAAGCGCTGTCAAAGACTTTTATATTATCAAGTCTAAAATCGAGTTCCGGGATGAAGCGACTGGTTCTTCTATCATCGTATTACCTGACGAGAACTTCAGTCTGAACGTACTGGTATCCTACGATTCGACCATTATCCCTAATCAGTTTGCCACCCTTGAAGATATGCATAATTTCAAAGACGAAGTGGCTGCCAGCCGTACTTTCGTCTTTGTTCGTGAAATAGAGCCTTTGCTCTCCGCCGGATTGATTAAAGGTGGTGACCTGGACAATGCGATCGTAATCTACGAACGTAAAATGTCGCAGAAAGCTATGACAAGCTGGCGGACGTAATGGGAGTTCCTCACATGGATGCCGACCAGTTGGGTTATATCAATCACAAACCGTTGGTTTGGCAGAATGAATGTGCCCGTCACAAGTTGCTGGACGTAATCGGTGATCTTGCTTTAATCGGTAAACCGATCAAAGGCCGTATCATCGCCACCCGTCCCGGACACACCATCAACAACAAGTTTGCCCGCCAGATGCGTAAGGAAATCCGTCTGCACGAGATACAGGCCCCTACTTACGACTGTAGCCGCGAACCCATTATGGATGTAAACCGCATCCGTGAACTGTTGCCGCACCGCTATCCGTTCCAACTGGTAGATAAAGTAATTGAGATAGGTGCCAACTACATCGTAGGTGTCAAAAACGTAACAGCCAACGAGCCTTTCTTCCAGGGACACTTCCCGCAAGAACCCGTCATGCCGGGCGTGCTTCAAGTAGAAGCCATGGCACAAGTGGGAGGTCTGCTTGTCCTCAATTCCGTTGACGAACCGGAACGCTACTCTACCTATTTTATGAAGATAGACGGTGTAAAATTCCGCCAAAAGGTAGTGCCGGGAGACACGTTATTGTTCCGTGTGGAATTGCTGGCTCCGATCCGTCGTGGTATCTCCACAATGAAAGGATATGCATTTGTAGGCGAAAAGGTAGTGTGCGAGGCAGAATTTATGGCTCAAATAGTAAAAAATAAGTAAATTAATTATGATAAGTCCCTTAGCGTATATTCATCCCGAAGCGAAAATCGGAGAAAACGTAGAGATTGCTCCTTTTGTATTTATAGATAAGAACGTAGTTATCGGCGACAACAATAAGATTATGGCTAACGCCAATATTTTATACGGTTCACGTATTGGTAACGGAAACACGATTTTTCCGGGTGCCGTTATCGGAGCCATTCCGCAGGACCTCAAGTTTCGCGGTGAAGAATCGACAGCCGAAATCGGAGATAATAATCTGATTCGTGAAAATGTAACGATCAACCGTGGTACGGCAGCTAAAGGGCGCACGATTGTGGGAAATAACAATTTATTAATGGAAGGTGTACACGTAGCACACGACGCATTGGTTGGTAACGGATGTATCATCGGTAACTCTACCAAGATGGCAGGTGAAATCGTCATTGATGATAACGCTATTGTTAGTGCCAATGTATTGATGCACCAGTTCTGTCATGTAGGCAGTCATGTAATGATTCAGGGCGGATGCCGCTTCAGCAAGGATATTCCTCCTTATATTATTGCAGGACGCGAACCGATCGCTTTCAGCGGAATCAACATCATCGGCTTGCGCCGTCGCGGTTTCTCCAATGAAGTGATCGAAAATATTCACAATGCATATCGTATCATCTACCAGAGTGGTTTGAACACGACAGAAGCATTGAAAAAAATAGAAGATGAATTCGAAAAGAGCCCGGAGATTGACTATATCATCAATTTCATCCGTAATTCAGAACGTGGTATTATTAAATAAACACTTCAAAATAGTCATATTATGATATACAGATTTACTATCATATCTGATGAAGTTGACGATTTTGTCAGAGAAATACAAATTGATCCGGAAGCTACTTTTTATGACTTCCATGAAGCAATACTGAAATCAGTAGGGTACGCAAACGACCAGATGACCTCTTTCTTTATCTGCGATGACGACTGGGAAAAAGAAAAAGAAGTGACTTGGAAGAAATGGACGACAATCCGGAAATAGATAGCTGGGTAATGAAAGACACTGCTATCAGTGAACTGGTAGAAGACGAAAAACAGAAGTTGCTATATGTATTCGATTACATAACAGAACGTTGTTTCTTCATCGAACTATCCGAAATTATTACCGGAAAAGATATGAATGGTGCCAAATGTACCAAGAAATCAGGAGATGCTCCTAAACAAACGGTAGATTTTGAAGAAATGGCCGCAGCCGGTGGCTCGCTCGACCTCGACGAAAACTTTTACGGAGATCAGGACTTCGACATGGAGGACTTCGATCAGGAAGGTTTTGACATAGGAGGAGGCGACGCTGGCAACCCATACGAAGAAGATAAATTCTAAGTCTTAAATATCAAGTATCAGGTATTAATTGCTATGCAGTGCCGGGCAGTTAATACCTGACATTTTTTAATTCCATGTTTTAGTACTCAACAACCGATACTTACTACTTTTAACCCCATGCCCACTCTCATCGTTCTGATAGGACCCACAGGCGTAGGAAAAACAGAATTAAGCCTGCGATTAGCCGAGAATTTTCAGACTCATATCGTGTCTGCCGATTCTAGACAGTTATATGCTGAACTGAAAATAGGGACAGCCGCTCCTACTCCCGAACAACTCGAACGTGTGCCGCATCACTTGGTAGGAACGCTTCATCTTACAGACTATTATAGCGCCGCGCAATATGAGACGGAAGCAATGGAGATTCTCGAAAAGTTATTCATGCAGCATGAGGTGGTTGTCTTGACGGGCGGTTCAATGATGTATGTGGATGCTATTTGCAAAGGTATTGACGATATTCCTACCGTAGATGCGGAAACCCGTCAGCTCATGTTGCAGAAATACGAGGAAGAAGGGCTTGAACAACTCTGTGCGGAACTCCGGTTACTAGATCCGGAGTATTATCGTATTGTGGATTTGAAAAATCCAAAACGGGTGATTCATGCACTGGAAATCTGCTACATGACCGGACGTACTTACACCTCTTTCCGCACACAACAAAAGAAAAAACGTCCTTTCCATATCATCAAAGTCGGTTTAACCCGCGACCGAGAAGAACTTTATGACCGTATCAACCGTCGGGTAGACCAGATGATGCAGGAAGGATTACTGGAAGAAGTACGTTCCGTACTTCCCTATCGTCACCTCAATTCACTCAATACAGTAGGCTATAAAGAACTGTTCAAATATCTGGACGGAGAATGGGAACTTCCTTTCGCTATCGAAAAGATAAAACAAAATTCGCGCATTTACTCACGCAAACAAATGACTTGGTTTAAGCGGGATGAGGAAATACGTTGGTTTCATCCGGAACAAGAAACGGAGATACTTTCGTACCTCCGTTAAAAAAAGATCATATTGAGTAAAAACTTTTATTTACCCAGTTTCGATACTTTCTGATAAACTTCACGGTAAACACTGTTGCCTAATTGGAATAAAAGCGTCATTCGTTTTCCGTCAATCCGGTAGGATATAGGAACAAGAGCTGATGCGGTTCTTCCATATTCATTATGCAATACCTCACAATAAAGTCCTTCTGCAATAATATTATACTCACCCGAACGAGTAATCTTATAAGGACAAAATACGCTTCCCGTACCTCTGTTTCCTGCTTCTAAGTACATTGCATTTTTAACATAGGCATCTACATTATAAAATTTACCTTCTTTATCAAGTACCTTATATCTGGTCACTTGTGAAGTAGCGTCATTCTGAACAAGTCTCCAGATACCTTTTAAGTTTTGGCTCATACAAAGATTGGGCATAAGAAAAAGAAATGAAACAGCCAACAAAATCTTACATAAATTTCCTTTCATAATAAATAGAATTTAAAGTTCAACATATATTTATTCTTTAATTTAATCAGCACAACAACCTTGCGTATGAGTTCGTCGCTAGCTTATAAAATCATTCTTGTTTATCTTTCAAAATGACTTTAAGTGTAGGCTTCACTTTAACTTCAATGGTAGGCTTTCCATTATAACCAACCAGAAGTACACCGTTTTTAGGGGCTTTTATAGTAAAGTGCCCTATTGAATCTGTTCTTTCCGTAAATCTCGTACCTCTTACATTTACAATAGCGGATGTCGGTTTCTCGTCCTCATTATACACTACTCCGGTCACGGTAATCCAGTCAGAACGGTACTTGTCTGTTTTCAAACGTACAATTTTCTCTTTGCCCGCTTGATCTAAAGACACTGCTTTAATTGTCTTTATAGACATTCCTTTCAATTTCGATTTTTCGACTTCATCATCGTCTATACAATAGATAATTTCCTTCTACCCCTTCTGCGACACTTTCTGCCAGTTCCAAAGCATCAGCATAAGGTTTTTCCGGATTATCTTTTTTAAATTGATACTCTCCTTCCGTAAGCAAAGTAACAATTATCACTCCATTTTTTCCTTTTTCCCCATAAATAGATGTAGCAGTTTTATCTTTCAATATAGAAAAACTTTTAATACGGTCAGGAGCTATCTTAGACAAAGCTTCTTTATCCGATACTTCTTTATCATTAATAATGATTAAGGGTTGTTTGCCCTCTTCAACACCATGAAGAATCAAACTATTTCCGACTTTAGTACCGGAAGATAAAGTTCCGGTCGTTTTCAGACTAACGGATGTCTCAGGAAACAATTTAACCACATCCTGTTCCATTCGTATTGACATTTCAGAAGCTACGGCTGCTTTCACCGTTTTATATCCAATAAATGAGAACCACAAATAACTATCCTTCGGTGTTTTCAGACGAAAGCGGCCATTTGCATCTGTTATTGCGCCAATAGTTGTACTGGGAACGACTATGCTTACTCCGGCTTTAGGCTGGCCCTGCTCGTCAGTAACAATTCCTGCGACAAGAAAGTCCGGCACAGTATTTGTTTCAGTCGCTTTAATCTCAGTAAAAGTGCTGATGTCTTGTACACGTGTTTTCCCCTCCCTGCGAGTGGTAACAAGTATCACCCCATTTGCACCACGCTTGCCATATAAACCAATAGATGCACTATCTTTCAGTACCGAGAAACTTTCTATTATCCCTCTATCTATTTTTTCGAAAGTCTCCATACTCATTTCCTTGCCATCGACCATAATTAACGGCTTCTTATTCTCCGGAAATCTGATATCTCCAAACCTCACCGGAACGGAATATTTCACAGACACAGGCATACCACGTTGCTTTCCGGGAGTCCAGGCCGGCATTTCACTCACAATTCTTTCAGCCTCTTTAGTTAAGATAGGTTGGTCGGACTGAAGCGCTCGCACATCCTTTACTTTCCCGCTTTCAGATACAGTGAAACCGACTATCACACTACCTCCGGCTTTCCCTTTCACATCAGAACTTTTTGTTTTATTCTCCAAATACTTATACAACGCATTCATACCACCCGGATATTCAGGCATTTGCTCCACCACCTCAAAAACAACTAATTCTTCATTACCTTTCGTTTTTGCCGCACGATTTTCAGCACGAACCTTGGCCTTACTATCGCTATGTGACACTTTTACAGTATCTTGCAGCATATTTTCTGTATCTCTCAACACATTTTCTTGCACAATCTCGGCCAAATCATTAACTTTGACGGCAGAAATTTCTTCTACTTTTTCGGAGATTTCGGGACGGGCAAAAGCAGTTACTGCAATAGCTGCCAAAGGAAGTACATACAAGTACTTCAATCGTGCCCACGGATTTGATTTTTCTTTTAACATCATAGTGATACGTTTTTTAAGTTTACTGTGATTAAAGCTGTTGGCCATAGAGTAGAGCCTTGTGCCAACGGCTTTTTTTATTAATAATAGTTGATATTCTTTCGCGTTTACACCTTCATTGATAACAGTCTCATCGGCTTCATACTCATGGATATTCTGCAACTCCTGTTTCAACAGCCATGCACCGGGGTTGAACCATTGGAAAAAGATACAGATATCAGCTACCAATAAATCAATAGAATGCCGATGACGGATATGTGCTGCTTCATGAATCAGAATTTCCCGCCCGTTCTCCTCCAAATCCTTCCGGCTGATAACGATATACTTCATCCAACTGAACGGAGCTATCTCCTGTTCGTGGACAACAAGTGTTGTTCCATTCTCCAACTTTTCCCGTTTACCGGAATGTATTAACCTGAAAAGACGGATCAAAGAGTATAGATTGCGGCAAGCAAAGAAGATAATGCCGGCCAGATAAACAAGCAGAAGAATTTCTATCCAGGACAAGGAAGCGACTTCGTGTACAGCCACTCCGCCGGTTGCATCGACAGTCGCGGGTTCCATTTCTGCCATTAGCAACACCTGCTCAATGGTGAGCATTGTTTGTTGTACTTCAACCTGATGGTTCGTGGTTACTTCAATGAATGAGCAATGACAAAAAACAGTACGCCCAATAAAAGCAACACGATTAAAGCGATGAAAAGTTTCTTTGCTAAGTAAGACCCGAAAAACAGGTAAAACAAGACAAGGCAAACTGATGATTTTAATATATAGATAAAGAATGCTCCCCATAGTATAGATTGTCGTTTTTATTAATTGGTGTTCATTAAATAGTGTTCTCAGGTCAGCCTTTCCTGTCCGCCTTCTCTACCTCTTGAATCAATTGTCTAAGTTCATCCAAAGAAATATCTTCTTCTTTGACTAAAGACGAAACTGCATTCAGGTAGGAATTATTAAAATACTTACTGATTACATTCCGCAGTGTTCCTTTACGAAAATCTTCTTCACTGACGACGGGATAGTACTGATAAGTATTCCCAAAAGTATAATGAGCCAGAAAGCCTTTATCTTCCAGCCCGCGCACAATCGTTGATAAGGTGTTAAAATGCGGCTTCGGTTCTTCATAGAAAGCCAACATTTCTTTCACAAACAAGGGACCTTTCCCAAAAAAATCCCATGATTTCTTCTTCTTTTGCTGTTAATCCTTTCATATCTGCATCTTTGTTTGATGCAAATAACGAGAAGTTTTAGTTTATAAACTAATTTTTCTAGTTAATATAAACTAAAAGATATAGTTTAAAAGATGACAAGCCTGTAAAAGGCTCTATCAAAGATAAATTCTTCATTCTTTTACCCCCACAGTTTATCAACAATAAAGTTCCCGATAAAGAACAAGTCGCCCATAAAAACAATGCTGAATACCAGAAAAGTGAAACAGGTACTCCAACGAGCTCCCCCATTTTCTTCACCGCTTTTGATACGGAGCAAGGAGCTATGCAAGCAATCACCTGCTATGAACAACACAAACAAGCTCGGTATCAAGTCACCCCATGACACCAACCACAAGTTATCACCCTTTCCCATTAGGAATGTCAATGCCACGGCCAACAAGAAGACGGAAGCATACTGCAAGTCTTTTCTCTTTGAATTCATAGTGGTAATATTTAAAGTACTTTTCACAAAGATATTGAATCTCATTAAATATCCTCTATCAAATCCATACAAAAAATCAGTATCATTACATATTTTACTTGCCTTTATCTGTCACTACAAAAGTAAATGGACAAGCAGACACAAGACGAAAGGCAGAGCTCCTTCATCCACTAACACTGATGAACAGGGAAAGATGAAGGAATGAACGGATCATGAGATATTTCACTAAACCAATGAAATTCTAATCCTCCACTTGCTCTCCTTCAGATTCTTCCGGTTTATTTCCGGTTTTAGAAGACTTCTTTTTTAATCGGCCACTTTTTCTCAAGGCTTCGGCAATAATCCACTGAAGTTGCCCGTTTGTACTACGAAACTCATCAGCCGCCCATTTTTCAATGGCGTCCATTGTTTCAGTATCCACTCGCAAAACAAAACTCTTTATTGAAGATTCCTTTTTAGCCACTTCTATTTTACCTTCTTATTTATAGTTTATCAATGATTCAGCGTACCTGTATTCACAACCGGTTGCGCAGCTTCGTCCGCACAAAGCACCACTAGCAAATTACTCACCATGGCAGCTTTCTTTTCCTCATCCAGTTCAACAATTTCCTCTTCAGAAAGTTTATGCAATGCCATATGTACCATTGAAACGGCACCTTCAACTATCTTTTCGCGAGCACTGATGATAGCCGACGCCTGCTGACGGCGTAACATAACAGCTGCAATCTCCGGAGCATAAGCCAAATAATTAATACGGGCTTCCACTATCTCCATACCTGCCATGGCCAGACGTTCATTCAACTTTTGTTCCAACTGCTCGTTAATTTCATCACCGCCACTACGTAACGTCAATTCATCCAAATTCGCTTCGTTGTCGTCATAAGCATACAGTCCGGCCACCTGACGGAGGGCCGCATCACTCTGCACACGTACAAAATCCTCAAAGGCATTCATACGCCCGGCAACAGTCACAGTCATCTGTCCGCTCCCTCTATTATCCGCCATTGTCTGCGCATCAATTTCGAACATAGCTTTATAAGTGTCTTTCAATTTCCAGACAAGCACCAGACCGATCAAAATAGGATTACCAATCTTGTCATTTACTTTAATAGGCTCCACATCCAAGTTACGGGCACGTAAAGATAGTTTCTTCTTATTCATAAAAGGATTAACCCAGAAAAATCCCGTTTCAGTAAACGTACCTTTATATTTCCCGAAGAATACCATGACACGGGCTTCGTTCGGTTCCTGCGAAAAATAACCCGGAATCATTAGAACAGCTAATGCAAGAAAAAGCAATAGCAAGAAAAACATAATTATGCTTCCTTTGAAAAGCATAAAACTCACAACAACCAACAAAGGCAACACGATCAAATTAAGAAACAAGGCCAAAAAGCCATTAACAACCGCATCATCGTACTTAATTTCTTTTGTAATCATAGCATTTAATTTTGATATTATTTTGATATCACAAATATATCAAATTTAGAAATTAAAAAGCAAACAAAAAGAGACTTTTTTTTCCATGAGAAGGCATATTTTTTAACTAAACAGCCCTGTCTTGTTCCTAAACAAATATAAAAGTTAAGGAAATAAGCGGCTATCCGAACCTAAAAAAAGAGTTTGCTCTTTGAGGTATTTAAGTTTATTACTATTTTTGCAGGATACGAATTTAAAACCTATAAACAGTAAAACATAAAACAATTCATAAAATGAGAAAAGTAAGTTTAGCTCTACTCTTCTGCCTTCTCTGCCTGACCGGAATGGCACAAGGACAAAAGGCACTCGATTTAAAAGATATTACCTCCGGACGTTTCCGCCCGGAAAATATTCAGGGAGTAATCCCTATGCCTGATGGCGAACACTACACACAGATGAACGGCGAAGGCACACAAATTATTAAATATTCCTTCAAGACAGGTGAGAAAGTAGAAGTGATTTTCGATGTAAATACCACACGCGAATGTGACTTCAAAAACTTCGACAGTTACCAGTTCTCGCCCGACGGTCAGAAATTGCTGATTGCTACGAAAACGACTCCGATTTACCGGCATTCTTATACAGCTGTACATTATATCTACCCTTTGAAACGAAATGATAAGGGCGTTACGACAAACAACATTATTGAACGGCTGTCCGACGGCGGACCTCAACAGGTCCCCGTCTTTTCTCCGGACGGAACAATGATCGCTTTCGTACGTGACAACAACATATTCCTCGTAAAACTGCTCTACGGCAACAGCGAAAGCAAAGTGACTGAAGACGGTAAGCAAAATTCTATCATCAACGGTATTCCTGACTGGGTGTATGAAGAAGAGTTCGGCTTCGACCGCGCTTTGGAATTCAGCGCCGACAATACGCTGATTGCTTTTATCCGTTTCGACGAGTCGGAAGTTCCCTCCTACTCTTTCCCGGTATTTGCAGGACAAGCGCCCTCGCATCAATGCTGAAAGATTATCCGGGCGAATATACATACAAGTATCCCGAAAGCCGGATATCCGAATTCGAAAGTAGAGGTACGCACGTATGACATCAAATCACATGTCACCCGTACAATGAAACTCCCGTTGGATGCAGATGGGTATATCCCCCGCATCCGTTTCACAAAAGATGCCTCCAAATTGGCAATCATGACATTGAACCGCCATCAGGACCGTTTCGACCTTTACTTTGCCGATCCTCGTTCCACACTTTGCAAATTAGTATTGCGTGACGAATCACCTTATTACATAAAGGAGAATATTTTCGATAATATCCAGTTCTATCCGGAATATTTCAGCCTGCTTAGCGAACGTGACGGTTACAGTCACCTCTATTGGTATAGCATGGGAGGTAATCTCATTAAGAAAGTGACTAACGGCAAGTTTGAAGTAAAAGACTTTTTGGGTTATGATGAGGAAGGATGGTTCGTTCTATTACACCAGTAATGAGGAAAGTCCTCTGCGCAAGGCGGTCTACAAGACTGATAAGAAAGGAAAAAAGGCCAAATTGTCTCAACAGACAGGAACAAACACACCGCTTTTCAGCAAATCGATGAAATATTATATGAATAAATATTCCAGTCTGGATACTCCAATGCAGATTACGCTGAACGATAATACCGGTAAAACATTAAAGACGCTGGTTACAAATGACCAGTTGAAACAAAAACTGGCAGGATACGCAGTTCCCAAGAAAGAATTTTTCACTTTTCAGACTACAGATGGAGTGAAGTTGAACGGTTGGATGATGAAACCGGTTAATTTTTCCGCTTCGAAAAAATATCCGGTACTGATGTTCCAATACAGCGGCCCCGGCTCACAACAGGTGCTGGATACATGGGGAATCAGTTGGGAAACGTACATGGCAAGCCTCGGCTACATCGTTGTATGTGTGGACGGTCGTGGCACAGGAGGTCGTGGAGAAGCTTTCGAGAAATGCACTTACCTGAAAATCGGAGTCAAAGAAGCCAGAGACCAGGTGGAAACCGCACTTGTACCTAGGCAAACAAGCGTATGTAGATAAAGATCGCATCGGTATCTGGGGATGGAGCTACGGCGGATACATGACTCTGATGAGCATGAGTGAGGGTACGCCTGTATTCAAAGCAGGAGTAGCTGTTGCCGCACCAACCGACTGGCGTTTCTACGACACGATTTATACGGAACGCTTCATGCGTACACCGAAAGAAAATGCGGAAGGATACAAGGAATCGTCTGCTTTCACCCGTGCTGACAAGTTGCACGGTAATCTGTTGCTGGTACACGGCATGGCAGATGATAATGTACACTTCCAGAATTGTGCGGAATATGCCGAACATTTAGTACAACTCGGCAAGCAATTTGATATGCAAGTGTATACGAACCGCAATCACGGAATATACGGTGGCAACACCCGCAATCATCTGTACACACGGTTGACCAACTTTTTCTTGAATAATTTATAATGACGGACAGAGTACGTAAGCCTGAATGGCTGAAAATCAATATCGGTGCCAACGAACGATACACCGAAACCAAACGGATTGTCGACTCCCACTGCCTGCATACGATATGCAGCAGTGGGCGTTGTCCCAATATGGGAGAATGCTGGGGAAAAGGAACTGCCACATTTATGATCGGCGGTGACATCTGTACCCGCAGTTGCAAATTCTGCAACACACAAACCGGACGTCCGTACCCATTGGATGTAAATGAACCTGTTCATGTGGCGGAGTCTATCGCATTGATGAAACTGGATCATGCAGTAATCACCTCGGTAGACCGTGACGATCTTCCCGACCTGGGAGCAGAGCATTGGGCACGTACTATCCGGGAGATTAAGCGTTTGAATCCTCAAACGACTATCGAAGTACTGATACCTGATTTTCAAGGAAAGACAGAACTGCTAAATCAGGTCATTGAAGCGCATCCCGATATTATTTCTCATAATATGGAAACTGTCCGGCGTATCAGTCCCCTGGTACGCAGTGCAGCAAATTATGATACCAGTTTACAAGTGATCTCTCACATTTCCAAAAACGGAGTAAAGTCCAAAAAGCGGCATTATGGTTGGTTTAGGAGAAACTCCCGAAGAAGTGGAAACACTTATGGATGATCTACTGGCAGCCGGTTGCCAGATACTCACCATAGGACAATATCTGCAACCCAGTCACCGGCATTATCCCGTTGCCGAATATGTGACCCCGCAACAATTTGCAAAATACAAGATTATCGGCTTAAAAAAAGGATTCAATATCGTGGAGAGTGCTCCTCTTGTCCGTTCCTCCTACCATGCTGAGAAACATATCCGTTAGCAAACAAAACACAAGCACTATTTGTTTTATAGATAGAACCGACAAATAAACATAAAGAGATGGATCATAAAGGAATACTTTCTTCCGCATTTAACATGTCACTGGGTTTTATCCCCGTTATTATTTCCATTTTATTGTGCGAATTTATAACGCAAGACACGGCTATTTACATCGGTACAGTCATAGGTATCGTAGGTGTATATCTTTCTTATCATCGTAAAGGCATACTGCTACCCAACTTTATTCTTTATATATCGGCAGGAATACTGATTCTTCTTTCTCTGGCAGCCCTTATTCCGGGCGATTATGTTCCTGAAGGTGCACTTCCTCTCACATTGGAAGTGAGCATTCTCATACCGATGCTAATACTCTATATGCACAAGAAAAGATTCATCAACCATTTCTTGAAACAGATAGGTTCCTGCAACAAACGCCTGTATGCACAAGGGGCGGAGGCTGCTGTTGTTTCTGCACGAATTGCTCTGATTTTCGGTATACTTCACTTTATTATCATCAGTATCGTGATAATCTGCCAGAACCCGTTAAGTTCTACCAGCAAACTTACTCTTTATAAAGTGCTACCACCCATCGTCTTTGTCATGAGCATTCTATTTAACCAGATTGCCATTCGCTTCTTCAATCACTTGATGTCTCACACTGAGTACGTACCTATCGTCAACACCAAAGGAGACGTCATTGGAAAGACTCCTGCAGTAGAGGCGATCAATTACAAGAATGCATATATCAATCCGGTCATAAGAATTGCTATCTCCACACATGGGATGTTATTTCTCTGCGACCGGCCTTCGACAGCTATTTTGGATAAGAATAAGACAGATATTCCTCTGGAATGTTACCTGCGTTTCGGCGAATCCTTGTCCGACGGTGTTAATCGTTTATTAACCAATGCTTTTCCACATGCCAAAGAAAATATAAAGCCGGAGTTCAATATTGTTTATCACTTTGAAAATGAAGTGACCAACCGGCTGATCTATCTGTTTATCGCTGAAATAAAAGACGATGCAATCCTTTGTACTCCCCGCTTCAAGAACAGCAAGCTATGGAGTTTCAAGCAGATAGAAGAAAACTTAGGCAAAAGCTTCTTCAGCAGTTGCTTCGAAGATGAATACGAACACCTGAAAGGCGTTATTTATATAAGAGAAAAATACAGGGAATCTTAGATAAATCGGGCACGTGTCCTTTCCAGTCCTTCACTGTACGCGTCTGTATATACTCTCCTTCACAAGTAATATTGGCAGCAATACAAAGTTTGGTTTGCGGACGGCAATTCTTCAAAATATCTTCTACCATCTTATGATTACGGTAAGGAGTCTCAATAAAAAGCTGCGTCTGGCTTTTCGGAATACGCCCGCTGTTCCAAAGTTCTTAATTTCTTGGCACGTTCTCCCGGTTCAATCGGCAGATAACCATGAAAAGCAAAACTCTGTCCGTTAAAGCCGGAAGCCATTACGGAAAGAATGATCGAAGAAGGTCCCACCAAAGGAACAACCTTTAACTTCTTGCGCTGTGCGATAGCAACCACATCCGCTCCCGGATCAGCAACAGCCGGACAACCGGCTTCGGAGATAACTCCCATTGAAGCTCCACCCACCAAAGGTTGCAGATAACCGGAAATATCATCAGGAGAAGTATGCTTGTTCAACGGGTAAAATGTCAATGCATCAATATCAATCTCCCGGTCCACTTTCTTCAAGAAACGGCGGGCAGAACGAATATCTTCAACGATAAAATGCCGGATACCGGAGATAATCTCCTTATTATAAGAAGGCAAAACCTTTTCGACAGGTGTATCACCTAGAGTCACAGGTAGTAAATAGAGAGCAGTTTCCACTTTTAAAATTGAGAATTAAAATTGCCAATGAAGCTATCAGGAAGCCAGATAATCGGACTGGTTCAACATCTCGTGATAGTCGGTAAATTCCAACAAATCTTTCAGCTTCATATCCTTATGCTTTTTCATATAGGAAGAAACAATCTGTGCGCCTATCCATATACCCACTGATGCAGGCGCTTGTCCACCCAGCATTTCAACAGCAGGAGCAGGTTTCATATAATAACGGATGATCATCGGGTCACGCGCATGCAAATGATCGTTGGAACAGATATGTTCCCAAATAGCCTTTTCGTTTTTCTTGCACCAGGCATTTTCCTCATCCGAATAACCGATTGCATCACCAATATTATCATAACCCAACAAATGCTGCACTACATAATTGATCTTCCCGGAATGCATCATCAGGTCAATCAGGCAAGTCCCCTCGTGATAACTCATTCCGTAACGGTCGAGGAGATAGAATACAAAACAATCCGGCACAATACGTTCGGGACGCATTGAACGGCATTGATAGTCGTAATAGAAGCGTTTGTAAAGCGGGTAATCTTCCCCCATATATTTATCGAGGCTGATACCGAGCAACGTGTCTACAAGAATAATAGACTCGTTGAATGCGGATATCTGCGAATAGACAAACGGCACCTTCGTACCGGGGACCTCTTTTTTCAGTTTCCGGAATCCTTTATTCAGTCCTTTCTCCACTTCATCAAGATTGGGGAACTTAGCTTCCACGTCACTCACTAAGCGGACTAACGTAGTGTCCGAATAGAATTTTTGAAGACGCTGAAAAATGGTATCGTCTTTCACGGTACCGATAGCCAGTACATCTTCAATCAGAATTTTCGTCGGCTGGCGGTAATCCATTGTCAGCTTCTGCATAGCAGAAAAGCTGTTGGAACGAACATATTCGTTCAACAGCTTATCATATCTCAGAACAGAAATCTCTTCTCCTTTCTGCTCCGTACCTTTTCCTGTGCTTATCCCGCAGGAGGCGAAAAGCATACTTATTAATATAACAAGAAGAGAAATCCGTAGTTTCATAATCTTTTATCCGTAAATGATATTACCATTTTCGTCCATATATTCGTCCAACCCTTTCTCATAGGTAGCCATTGCACGGAGACTCATACCTACGCTGGAGAAACCACCGTCATGGAAAAGGTTCTGCATAGTCACCTTACGGGTAAGATCGGAGAACATCACGATACAATAATCTGCACATTCATCGGCAGTCGCATTTCCGAGCGGAGACATACGGTTAGCGAAGTCGAACAACTTATCCATACCTTTCACGCCCGAACCGGCAGTAGTGAATGTAGGCGACTGTGAAATTGTATTCACACGCACACTATGCTCGCGTCCGTAGATATAGCCAAAGCTGCGTGCAATAGATTCCAGCAATGCTTTTGCATCTGCCATATCGTTGTAGCCGTAGAAAGTACGCTGTGCAGCCACATAGCTCAATGCAACGATTGAACCGTAATCTGCAATCGCATTCAGTTTCTTGGCCGACTGAATCATTTTATGGAATGAAACGGCTGAAATATCCAATGTCTTATCCAACATTCCATAGTCAAGGTCATCATAAGTACGTTTCTTGCGTACGTTGGGAGACATACCGATAGAGTGGAGCACAAAATCAATTTGTCCGCCCAGTATATCCATTGAGGTCTTAAACACATTCGACAAATCCTCTACGCTCGTTGCATCTGCCGGAACAATCTGGCAATTCAGTTTCTCTGCTAAAGCATTGACTTCTCCCATACGGATAGCCATTGGAGTATTTGATAATGTAATTGTTGCACCTTCTTCTACGGCACGCTCTGCCACTTTCCATGCAATAGACTGTTCGTTCAGTGCACCAAAAATAATACCTCTTTTTCCTTTCAACAAGTTATAACTCATATCTTTTAATCGTTAAATTTTGTGCAAAGATAGGAACTTTCTGCATAAAAACACGAGATGTGTGCAAATAATAGACAGAAATGACAAAAAATACACGTAATCTATCAATTAGTCCACATCCTCTTGAAGTTTCCCACCTATCTTTGCGAATGATAATTAAGAGGTTTTTTCATAATATTTATTTAAGGTTAGAATTAGGTTAACATGAATTCGTCTTATTCCGCTCCGGCAGGCTGCCTGCGAAAGATCGCCTGCGGAGGGACATAAGAATTATGAAATCATCCTTATTAATATCAACAATATACCAAGAAAAACAATAGATGTATAACCCTATAGAATTAGATTACTAAATGAACACATTGACAAAAAGACTCCTCTGGATAGCCGTATGCTGTTTGCCGTTTATCTCGGGATGTAAACAACCCAATGAGAATGCAGTAAGCAAGAATGCAATAAGCGACGCACTTTACCGGAATTTACCTTTTGAAATGCCCGAAGTGCAACAACCGGCTTTTCCTGCTTATGAGGTAAACATCGAAAAATTCGGAGCCAAAGGAGATGGATTATTCCTGAATACAAAGGCGATCAATGATGCGATCAAAGACGTCAACCAACGTGGTGGGGGGAAAGTGATTATCCCTGAAGGTATCTGGTTGACCGGTCCTATCGAGTTACTGAGTAATGTGAATCTTTATACAGAACAGAATGCATTGGTACTTTTCACAGGCGACTTCGAAGCATATCCTATCATCGACACTTCTTTTGAAGGATTGGAAACCCGTCGTTGCCAGTCACCGATCTCGGCACGGAATGCGGAGAATATCGCTGTCACCGGCTATGGCACGTTTGATGGTAACGGAGATTGCTGGCGTCCGGTGAAGAAAGAGAAACTGACTGCTTCACAGTGGAAGAAACTGGTCAATTCGGGCGGTGTCCTGGATGAGAAACAGGAGATATGGTATCCCACCGCAGGTTCGCTGAAAGGGGCTATGGCTTGCAAAGATTTCAACGTACCCGAAGGGATTAATACAGATGAAGAATGGGCTGAAATCCATCCGTGGTTGCGTCCGGTGTTGCTCAGCATTGTGAAAAGCAAGAAAGTGTTGTTGGAAGGCGTAACTTTCAAGAACTCTCCGAGCTGGTGTCTGCATCCGTTGTCCTGCGAAGATTTCACGGTTAATAATATTATGGTTATCAATCCATGGTACTCACAGAATGGTGACGCGATTGATTTGGAATCTTGCAAGAATGCGCTGATTATCAACAGCGTATTTGATGCGGGAGATGATGCGATTTGTATCAAGTCGGGTAAAGACGAAGATGGTCGCCGTCGCGGAGAACCTTGTCAGAATGTGATTGTGAAGAATAATACAGTACTGCACGGGCATGGAGGATTCGTGGTAGGTAGCGAGATGTCCGGAGGCGTGAAGAATATCTATGTAGAAGACTGCACATTCATGGGTACGGATGTAGGTTTACGATTCAAGAGTACTCGCGGACGTGGTGGTGTAGTAGAAAACATCTACATTAATAACATCAACATGATTAATATACCGAACGAGCCGCTATTGTTCGATTTGTTCTACGGCGGAAAAGGTGCAGGAGAAGAATCGGAAGAAGATTTGCTGAATCGTATGAAGACTGCCATTCCTCCGGTAACGGAAGAAACTCCGGCATTCCGCAATATTCATATTTCAAATGTCATTTGCAGAGGTTCGGGGCGTGCGATGTTCTTCAACGGTCTTCCGGAAATGCCAATCAGCAATGTGACGGTTAAAAACGTTGTTATGACGGAAGCTACGGATGGAGTTGTTATCAGCCAGGTAGACGGAGTTACTTTAGAAAACGTTTATGTAGAATCGGCAAAGGGTAACAATATATTAAATGTCAAGAATGCCAAAAACCTGACTGTCGACGGAAAAGTTTATGAAGAACTGGGTGCAAAAGGACAGATTCTGAGCCTCAAATAAGATACATTCCAGAAAAAAAAGAAGAAAACCACAATATCATTATATAGAGTAAAAAGCTCAAATAGCAGACTATTTTATCCTTAAAAGATAGACGGTCTGCTATTTTTTCCGTTACTTTTGTGACAAAGAAATACAACGTATAATATCAGCTTTAGAAGCATGAAAAAGAATATTCTTATTATCGCTTTTCTTTTAGGGAGCGTCATCCTGCCCACCTTGGCTCAGAAACAGGAAAAGACGATTACGATAGAGGTACATAATAACTGGAACCAACCACAAACGGATGCACCGGTAGTGATCAGCCTACGCGAGCTTCAAATGGGGTTCAAGGTAAAGTCTGCCGTAGTCATGGAAGGAAGCGATGAAATACCTTCCCAACTGGATGACTTGAACAGGGACCGCAAAATGGATGAATTGGCATTCGTTACCGAACTCCCTGCCCAGGGCAGAAAAACATTCCAGATTACTCTTTCTTCGGAAAAGAGCACGAAGACTTATCCTGAACGGGTTTATGCTGATATGTTTATCACAGACCACCGCAAAGGGAAACATCAACGGGTACAGGCTATTACCGTTCCCGGTACCAGCAATATATATAGTATGGTACGTCCTCACGGTCCGGTGTTGGAATCGGAGTTAGTAGGCTATCGTCTTTATTTCAATGAAAAGCAGACGCCGGATATATATGGCAAATTCAACAAAGGACTGGAAATCAATGAATCACAATTCTATCCTACGGATGAACAGCTAACCAAAGGATTCGGGGATGATGTGCTGCGGGTATTTGACAGCTGCGGTCCGGGTGCCTTGAAAGGTTGGGATGGACAGAAAGCAATACACGTCACTCCGGTGGAGACCCGCACGGAACGTATCATCTCCTATGGACCGGTACGTGTCATTGCAGAAATCGAAGTGACCGGCTGGCAATATCAAGGCTCGGAACTGGATATGACGACACGGTATACCCTCTATGCCGGACACCGAGATCTCCGTATCGAGGCTTTCTTTGACGAACCGCTCAAAAAGAGATATTCTGCACAGGAGTTCAGGATATTGTAGGTAATTCAAATCTTTCTCCGACCATAAAGGTCTTGTAGGAAGCTGGGGTACGGACTGGCCCGTAAACGATACAGTGAAATATGCCAAAGAAACAGTAGGACTCGGCACCTGCATTCCTCAACGTTATGTGAAATCGGAGGAGAAAGATAAAGCGAACTTCCTTTATGCAATTACTGCTCCGGGAAGTAACTATTTCCGGTATCACACCACGTTCACTTCCATGAAAGAAACTTTCGGATATAAAACCCCGGAAGCGTGGTTTGCTTATCTCCGCCAATGGAAAGAAGAACTGGCACATCCCGTCACTGTGAAAATTAAGGATATCTGTATAACTAAATAGGGATTATGAAACGATTGACACAGACTTTAGCTTTCTGCCTGCTTACGGCTTTCACCGCAGTAGCACAGAAAAACTATGTATCCGAAGTATGGATTTCCGATCTCGGAAACGGCAAATACAAAAATCCGGTACTCTATGCCGATTATTCCGATCCGGACGCTTGCCGTGTAGGAGATGATTTCTATATGACTTCATCCAGTTTCAACTGCCTGCCCGGATTGCAGATTCTGCATTCCAAGGATCTGGTGAACTGGACAATTATCGGCGCTGCCGTCCCCAATGCCCTTACTCCTATTGAAACTCCGGAACGACCGGACCACGGTAACCGTATATGGGCACCGGCCATTCGTTACCACAACGGTGAATTTTATATTTTTTGGGGAGACCCTGACCAGGGGGCTTTCATGGTGAAAGCAAAAGATCCGAAAGGTCCGTGGAGTGAGCCTGTTCTTGTAAAGCCGGGAAAAGGGATTATCGACACTTGCCCATTTTGGGATGAGGACGGAAAAGTATATATGGTACATGCATACGCAGGAAGTCGTGCCGGACTGAAAAGTGTAATCACAATCTGCGAACTGAATGCAGAGGCAACGAAAGCAACCACTCCTTCCCGTATCATATTTGACGGACACGAGGCACACCAGACTTGCGAAGGTCCCAAAATGTATAAGAGAAATGACTATTACTATATCTTTCATCCGGCAGGCGGCGTACCGACAGGCTGGCAGGTCGTGTTACGTTCCAAAAACATTTATGGTCCTTACGAGTGGAAAACGGTATTGACACAAGGCAACTCTCCCGTCAACGGGCCTCATCAGGGAGCTTGGGTAGATACCCCTACCGGAGAAGACTGGTTCCTTCATTTCCAGGATGTAGGCGCTTACGGCCGTATCATGCATCTGCAACCGATGAAATGGGTAAACGACTGGCCTGTCATCGGAACAGACAAAGACGGTGACGGTTGCGGTGAGCCTGTTTTGACTTACAGGAAACCGAATGTAGGAAAGACATATCCCGTTTGTACTCCACAGGAAAGTGATGAGTTTGACGGTTATACCCTTTCGCCACAATGGCAATGGCACGCTAACATCAACGAAAAATGGACGTATTATGCGGGAGACAAAAGTTATGTCAGGTTATACTCTTACCCGGTGGTAGAAGAGTATAAAAACCTGTGGGATGTAGCTAATCTCTTGCTACAGAAAACCTCTTCCGATAATTTCAGCGCAACGATGAAGCTGACGTTCAGCCCTAACCTGAAAAACAAGGGTGAACGTACCGGACTTGTCGTTATGGGCAGGGACTATGCCGGACTGATTCTTGAAAATACAGATAAAGGTCTTGTGCTGTCGCAAGTTGAATGCCTAAGAGCGGATAAAGGAAAACCGGAAGAAGTGAGAGCCTCCGTTCCCCTTTCTCAAAATACGGTTTATCTGAAGGTACGTTTCAGTTGTGACGGAAAGAAAATCAAGAGCAGTGAAGGCGGGCACGACCTCATTGCAACGTGTAATTTCAGTTATAGCCTTGACGGGAAAAAAAAGTTTGAATCATTCGGTGCTCCTTTCCGGGCAAGAGAAGGACAATGGATCGGTGCCAAGGTTGGTATGTTCTGTACTCGTCCTGCCATTGTTACTAACGACGGCGGTTGGGCAGATGTGGATTGGTTTCGGATTACAAAGAAATAAAAAAGAGTAACCAAATACAAAAAGACGCTCCTGCATCATAAAAATCTTGCAGGAGCGTCTTTTCTTTTCTACCTTTGTAAGCGAAAATATCCAAGATAGTAAGATTAATTATAAAACAGAAAGCTCAATGAAGAAACTAGTTATATTCGATTTGGACGGTACATTGCTAAACACCATTGCCGATCTGGCCCATAGCACCAATTACGCATTAAACAAATTAGGATATCCTACCCATGACATTGAGAAGTATAACTTTATGGTGGGAAACGGTATCAACAAGCTTTTTGAGCGTGCTCTGCCCGAAGGAGAAAAAACAGAAGAAAATGTACTCCGTGTAAGAAAGGAGTTCATTCCTTACTATGACGTTCACAATGCAGATGACAGCCATCCTTATCCGAGTATTTCAGAACTTTTATCCTATTTACAATCCGAAGGTATACAGCTTGCAGTAGCTTCGAACAAATATCAGGCAGCTACCGAGAAACTGATAGCCTACTATTTCCCAGAGATCCGCTTCACTGCCGTTTTCGGCCAACGGGAAGGAGTGAACGTCAAACCCGACCCGGCAGTCGTCTTTGATATTTTGAAATTAGCCGATGTAGAAAAAGAAGATGTTCTTTATGTCGGGGATTCAGGAGTCGATATGCAAACGGCAGCTAATGCAAATGTAACAGCCTGTGGTGTAACATGGGGGTTCCGACCTCGAACAGAATTGGAAAAGTTTAATCCGGCGTATATAGTGGACTCTGCAAAAGAGATTGAAAAACTGATATCATCGACTTGCTAAAATGACCTATTGCAAATGTTATTCTCATAACTTAATCGTCAACGCTTAATGAACTGTAGCAAAACTATCGTTCATTCTCATCATAACTAACAGACAATGAAAGATTATACCACCATAATCAGTCGATTTTCAATAAGAAACCTTTATCGTTGCACTCCAGTGAACAGGCTTGTGCACTGAAGTGAATAGGGCTATCCACCTGAGTGCACCGATCTGTTTACCAGAGTGCAACAATAAGGATGAAGAAACTATTTGCATACTACATGATAGACTTCATTCTCCCTGACAGAAAAAGCACAATAATCACGATATATAGTAATAGGCACTGTTCTTCCATTAGCTGTCACTTCTATCTCCCGGTCCGGCCACGGATTCCGGATCTTGCAAACAGGTGCTTTGCCTGCCTGAATTTTCAACTCGGTCACTTGAGCCCCATCATACGAAGCCGACACAAGAAAACCTCCTTTAGCCCGAAGACGTGTGAAGGATGCCGGTTTCTTCATCCAGTCGGGAAAAAGGTAAAGCACATCATCTACCGTTTGTAGCATCATGGAATGTACCGCCTCCATAATCGCACTCTTCTCCAGACAATGGTGCCCATCCGTAATCAAGAAGTTCTTTCCCGCAGTTTCAGCCTGATACCTCATCTTGTCGATAAGTATTTCCGGGTCGAAAGCTACGCGGGCTCCCATCACATAAGCACTCAAGCCCAATTCGTTCATGAGTTTATAGCCCTCCTGTGCCACAAAATAATAGTGGACCGTATTGCGTGCAATCTGAAGAGCTTCAGGAGATGATGCCAGATTCAAGACTTCACATGGATAAGCGGCATGTAACTGTATCATGTGATTCGGCGCATCCCATCCGGCTTCATTCTTGGCATAAACAGGTAGTCCCTGGTTCGGTTGCCGGGTAGGCATAATCACTTTGTAGGCCGGAAGATGATCCACAATATCCTGCCATTTGTCTCGTCTGTCCGCATCCATGTTCAGGATTTGGCTATAGCGCAGCAGAAGCCGGAATGTCTGTTCCACAAAAGCCACATCCGACGGCGGATTCAGGTCCCACGAATTTTCATGTCCCCCGGTGGTAATCGTATATCGGTAGGAATTACCGTATCGTTCTTTTTGAATGTAATCTTCGTAAAAATCCCCACACTCCCTGATAAAAGGATAGGCTCTTTCACGTAGAAAAGTTTCATCACCGGTGTATTCGTAATACCAGCTAAACAACGGTACATTGAAAGGAGCATTGACTGTTTGCTGCCAGTAGGTACAATAAAAGCCACCAATTCCCAACGCACTGACAGGAAATAAAAGCCCCCTGCACGATTTTCCTTTCAGCGAAGGGTGTACCAGTTCCAATTCTTCCTTTGCCCGCCTTCTACCCTCCGGAATCATCCCTTCAAGAAAACGGTAGTAGGGCATGGCAAGCTCGGGACGGTTGGATGAAAACATACTGTAAAATCCACCTTGGCTATTATAATTCAGATGAATATCTCCGTGGTAGTTCATTTCGTCATCCATATTCCATACACCATACATTCCTCCGCAAGCAGGAGAGTGTTCGTCATAAGCCGAAGCCTGTAAATAGACAGAGACAAGATATTGCCTGTCAATCAGGTCATCGCCGGTCTCCACATACGAACGTCGCCACATCTCTGTCCACCAAAGATCTTTCTGCTGTTTCAACCGACGGAGATCTTTTACCGACAAAGAGGTTAACCGGACGTAGGCTTCATCAAGACGCGCGTTATCTTCAGTACCTCCGCCCGATACATAAGTGACTACATACACCTTCTCACCTGCATTCAACGTGAAAGTACTTTTTACATTGTTTTCTGTATCCTGCTTCACCGACGAGACTGCTCCGATAATACGGGTGGAGACACCTGCTTGCGAAATCCAACGCACACTGTCTGTCAACGTCCGGCGATATGCTTGGGCAATAGTACCTTTCACAATCGCCTTATCCTCATAATTTGAAGTTGTTCCGCCTGCATAAGTATCTACAGTGATGGTAACAGGGTGTTCGGAAGCAGTGACAAGTTCCGTCACTATCACGTTGGAGCCTCTGCCCATCCAGCTTGTCATCTCCACAGCCGGCAATGTCCCGCTTGTCATTCGCAATTCATTACCCAACATATCCATTTCGTAACGGAACCCTTCGGCAGAAGGAGCATCAACCGATACTTTTATTCCTCCTATCGGAAGGGCCGCCGGTCCCCTGCCCGTCCAATCCTCCCAACCATCCGTCACGAAATCGACTTTCGATATACGAATGGTCTGGCTATTGGCAGTTGTATGGCTGACACATCCCACATCTCCATTGCCCATAAAAGGTCCCATAGGTGCATGCTTGCTCCGTATACTTTCGTAAGAGAAAGGTTCTTCCCATTTGGCAGTCAGCAAGTTTCGCTTTCCGGCGAAAAACGTTTCGTCTTTTTGTTCATCATACATAGACTCCATCCTCTGCATTTGAGCCCCGACCGCCTGCCGTCTCCACTGAAACGGCTTATCCTTTTCAATTCCAGACATTCTTTCATCCCATCGTGTGCCCATTCCAAAGTCTCATCAGCAACAGCGTGAATGGTAAACGATTCAAGTCTGCCTGCTTTCCAGCAGATGTCCAGTGTGTGCCCACCATAAATACGCATTCCCTTGAGCGAACCATCGGGAAATCCAACGGGCCAGGCGGGCAAGAATTCGATATATCCGGATTTTGTAAACACCAGCATCTCCATCAACAGACGAGGAAAGCTCAATATCGCATCTAGATTGAAGATAGCACGTCCCGGCTCATGGGAAGTGATTAATCCGTCGTAAAGATAGTTCCGCTTACTAAAACGCTCTATGTTTTGCCGCACCTTATCCGCATCTCCCAAACGGGCGGCCTGAAGCGCCAGATGAATCAAACCGTGAGCAGAACTTGTATCAAATCCGAAACGTTTGTCCAACGCCACTTTTGCCGCCTTCTGTAATGCAGGATCGGCATCCGGCCCAACCAAGTCAATCCCCGGGAAGACAGGATAAAGGTGGGAATTATGGCGGTGATTATAGATATCGGGATAAGCCGGATCCACCCACTCAGCCAAAGCGCCGTCATTGTTAATGCGGTAAGCCGGCAATTTCTGCAGTATAGCATTCCATCTTTCCATCTCAGCAGAAGAAGCATGGAAACGTCGGCCCATGTCACAAAGGAAAGTAAACACTTCACGGGCTATCGCTACATCCATAGTAGCATCTTTACTTAGCCATGTATTCGTACCTTTCGGAGCGTTTTCCGGAGAAATAGAGGTTGTGATATGATATAATCCGTCAGTACCTTCCACCAAATAGTCTTCGTAAAAATCAGCCATTTCCTTATATAAAGGATAGACTTTCTCTTTCAGATATGTCACATTGCCGGTCAACATGGCATATTCATACAAAGGACGCAAATTCCATCCTGCCCCACCTGCCCAAAACATCCATGGAAAGGAACTACCGAAGTGTGTCAGGTAGCCATTGGTAGGATCATTGTAATGAGCAACGACAAAGCCGCGGCAACCTAAATAATTGCGGGCGTTCAGTCGCCATCCCGGCAGCAGGCTTTCTATGTGTCGGTTATAACTTTCGGCACATTCGGGCAGGTTGCTCATCGTTGTGGCGGATATAGCCAGATTAAGATTGGAATCCCAGACGAAACCTCCAATCCATGCAGGTTTCCATCCTCCACTCCATATTCCCTGTAAAGGAGGAGGGAATTTTCCACACGAAGAAATCAACAGATAACGTCCCATGGCATGAAGTTGTTCAAGGAACAAGGGTGTTGGCCCTGTTTCTTTGATCTGTGCCAACATCTGTTCAGTAGGCGTCACTGTCCATTGTTCACCACAACCTAAATCCAACTGCATACGGTGAAATAGTTCGCTGTGTTTTTGCGCATGAGGCCGCAACAACTTGTCATAGTTTGTAGCCAACTTATCCAGCCCGGCTTTGACAGCATCCAACGAAGCATTTCGGGCATCTTCCTGCGGGACAATACTCACTATAATTAATACTTCTTCTGCATTTCTGACTACCAACGATTTACCTTTCGTCTGTATGTTTCCTCCTCTCAAAGTAACCTTCGCCACTCCATCATATCCGCCGGGATCTTTGTCGTATGCGGCATGATAAGTGAGCCAATGCCCGGAAGCTTCCCGATTTACCTCAGAAAAGGCATGATCCAAATCGTGTTCAAAGTGTTCTCCTTCCCGTCCGGGAGTTTCCTCCAGACTAAGTTCCACATTTATTTTCCCTTTGTTGTTTGCTTTCAGGCGAATGACATTCACATTGTCTTTCCTTGAAGAAAAAACCGATTCTGTAAAACTGCCTGCACCTTGCTTCCAGACAACAGTCGCTTCCCCCGTCTCCAAGTTCAATTGCCGCCGGTAATCTGCTACCGGAAGAGGCAACTTGTCCAACTGACGGATGCAAAGATCGAAAGCCGGATGCGGAATTAACGGCCATCGTTGATTAGCTCCCATTGCATGCAATTGTCTTTCTGCCTCATCCGTCAACAGCCAAGCCGCTTCATCCGATTTACCTTTTTCCATTAGTTGACGAACGTATGGCATCAATTGTGCAGTTTGCGGAACAGTCACTTTATGCCTGTCCCATCCGCGGATAAACAATTCTTCATGAACACAAGTGATTCGTTCTTCCTGCGGACGTCCCGCTATCAAACTGCCAATCTTCCCATTGCCGGTCACGAAAGCGTCCTCCCATTGCAATGCAGGGTTCTTCGACCAGATAGTCCAACGACCGATAGAAGAATTAGCGGCAGCCAAGACACCTGTATTTAGCAAAAATCCCAATAATATTCCTAATCCACAGATTAAAACATGCTTCTTCATAGTTACTGATGATATTAATTCCATATATCATATACCTTAACCCGCACCCTGGAATCTCCTTTAAATTCAATAGCGCCGGGTAAGTTCCCTCTTTTTTTACGCTTTCTCCCCAAATAGTCTTTATCGAAAGCCTTCTTTCCATCCGGCAACTCAATCCGCTGTCGGGGAATAACAGCTTCTCCCAATTGCTGCGAATAGACCAATGCTTTAGTACATTCCTTGCTCAATGATTTCGTAGGGATGAACTCCAAATACCAACCATCAGCCATTTCTTCTACTCTATATTGCACCAGTGTATCTACTACATTCCCTTCCATCTTTGTCGGTAATTTGCTATTCTCGTACATACTCAAATTTTCCCGTAAGAGCAAATTATTGAAGTAACACACATTCCCGCAAGGACAATCATGGTATCCCTTAATTTGAGTGTCATGAGGAAACATATAAGGAGTTTGCCGTTCATCCACATCGCCTGTAGGCCATATTTTCCAAGCAATTGTATTGTGTACAAAAGCAACTCCTTGTGAAAGTTTGACTTGCGCCAGTTCGGGCGACAAAAATAAATTATTATCCACAATGATGGGACCGTGGTTCACTTCCAAGGAGAAATCCTGTACTCTGTTGTCGTGAAGGAGATTACGTGTCACCCTTGTACCTTGTGTCATCCAGTCCAGCCAAATGCCGCCCTCCGTCCGATAAATGTGATTGTGTTCTATCACAGCGTCTATAGCCGCATGCAGTTTGATACCGGCCAATTCGTATCCCCAAAATGAAGAACTTCCGATATCATGAACCACATTGTCGCTAATGGTACTGAAGATTGCTCCCAAACTACCTGCGATACCGGCTTGTCCACAGAAAGAAACACGATTGTGGCGTACCGAATGACTGCCGATATGCTCCCTGTTCCATTGGTTGTCCAATGCCCTTTTGACAGTGCCGACATATCCTTCTACGCTTTCTGCCTTATTATCCCATTCATCTCCGTATTTACCTAAAGTAATGCCCACACATTTTGAATGAGTAACCACATTGTCCTCTATAGTCCATCCTTTACTCCAATGTGTACCGATAGCCCCTATTTGTTCAGCAGTGGGCGGTGCCCATGGCGTAGCAGCTTGACTGACGTGAAAACCTCTTACTGTAATGTAGTTGACAAACGGTTTCTCCGGATAGAATACCGTCCGGCGTACATTAATCTCCACCAGTTCACGGTTCGGATCGCATCCCGGAAAATTGGCCCATATCCATGTACTGTCATTTCCTACTTTACTATACCACAACTGACGATTACCTTTATTCAGAAGCACATCTTCCAACCGTTCCGTTTCCGCAAGGGCACGGTCATTCAAATATACTTCTCCGGTATGCGACCATTGTCCTCTTGCCAACCAATCACCATGTATCGTATCATTGTACGGATTGAAGTCGCTGAACAAACTATTAGGGATCACCGTTTCCCATGTCTCATTGTTCAGCCGTCTCCAATTTTTAATGACTTCGGAACCTTTGATTTCCACTTTTTCTCCTTCAGCCGCTTGATAGGTTATCGGTCGCTCTTTAGATTCTCCTCCCCGCGGTGGAGCAACTCTCTCCCTGTAAATACCTTCGTGTACGATGACAACATCTCCCGGGTATGCCCGTTCGGCCGCAGTCTGAATATGACGCAATGGAGCTGTCGCAGAGCCATCGGCACTATCATTTCCACTAATAGAAACATGCCACTGCCGAGGTGATTGTAAAGACTTCACCTCTTTGGCTTGTGCAAAGACACACATATATAGCATTGCATAAGTAGCAATAACCTTCATTAAACTCATATTTATTCCTTCCCTACCTTTAAACTTTTACGGGTAGAAAAACCTTTACCCGTAGCATTTATATTGATTTTCGAAATCTCACCGGTTCTCACCAAAAATGAAGCGACTCCTGCTTCCAGTGGATACGAAGTAGGACCTACGATTTCTCCTCCTTGTACCGACAATTCTACAGGAATTCCGTTAACAGGACAAAGTACTCCTTGTTTGTCCAGCATTCTGACATATACAATCAGCAAGTCATTCTTTGTAGCCGGTTTGCCACTCTCAAAATAAGTAATATCCAGACGTTCCGGGACTCCGGGAGTCTTCACCGTATATTCTGCCACTTTTTTCCCTTGATGATAACCGACAGCTTTCAATACCCCTCTCTCCTTAGGTACTCCATAAAACGTGAACGGTGGGAAATGAAGATTCTTGCCATTGCCTCCATTCGGTACGGAAATATAGTCACTATCCGGGCCTTTGTCAGCTGTTTGCCGTCTGATAGTTTTGCCATTTAAAACCAATTCTACCTCATCCACATTACCGTACACCATTACCGTATCGGATAAAATTTCGTCCCTATACGCCGGAATAAATACCTCATAAGGCATCTTTCCCGAAGGTAGCATGCTACCTTCCGCAATCTGTGTTCTGAAAAAAGAAAGACTGAATTTAGGTAATCTAAAGATGTCGGCCACACCACTATAACAGATATTGTCACAACATCCCCGGTTGTAGTCATACATACTCCATACCGCATCCCCCATTGTCTTTGGATAATAAATACGGTATCGGTTGTGCGACCATTGCGCATTCCATGCGTTCTGAAGTTGAGCCTTTTCTCCGTCTCCCCGTCTGATACGTGTTGTACTGTAATGCCCGCCAAACTCATAATCATAATATTCGCGTATAAATCCCGGTTTACCACTATTATTGGGACGTTTGAAGCCTTCTTCCCAGTCATTGTAACAGACATCAAATCCTTTATAACCATACGAATCGCCTGATGTGAAACATTGATCTCCCGGCAGTTCCTCATGGGCAATCTTGACTACTCCGTCTTTCCACTCGGCCGGAGGCCATGACTCATTAAGCGTTGTTTCCCACATCACAATGGATGGATGATTACGATCACGACGAATCATGTCACGCACATCCCGGTGCGTGAGCGATATGAACAACGGATTTTTATTGAAAAACTGCCATCCGGGTATCGGTTCTATGGCAAGAAGTCCCAACTCATCGCAAGCATCCAATGCAGCAGTAGCTTGCGGATAATGTCCCAAACGAACAATGTTGAATCCGTTTGAACGAATTTGATACATATCACGATATTGTGCCTGATCGGAAATAGCATTACCTACATACGGATATTCCATGTGTCGGTTACTACCTACCAACCTAAGCGGTTTTCCGTTGATGACAAGCCCTTTTTCAATACTCATTTCTATATGACGTACTCCTATACGAGTTTCTTCCTTATCTACCACTTTCCCATTTTCTACTACTTCTGTCGACAACACATACAAATTCGGTTCATCCGGACTCCACAAAGCCGGATGTTTCACCTCCATGCGCTGGTTGTTTTCTATTGTTACGCCAGGGTGCAATGTGAGTGTTTCGGAAATGTTCTGTACTTTTTTATCCTTTCCTTTCTGCTTTTTCCCAAGTATAAAGCGTGTGTCTAAGTTCCACCACTTTTTCCTTATCAGAAGTATTCTTTATTTCAGTTTTCGCATCCACTACCGATAACTCCTGCGACACCTTCGGATAGGTAATAAATATACCTGCTCCTGCCGGATGTCCGTCAAGAATGGGATGAGTAATATGTACATCAGCTTTCGCTATCAAGTGTACATTCCGATAAATTCCCCCATAATAACAAAAATCAAGTGTTTCCAACGGTTTTCCGGGAGGAATCAACGAATTGTTACGGTTGTCCAAACGGACTAATAATTCATTTTCTTTATCCGTTTTCAACAATCCGGTTGCGTCTACCACAAATGGGGTGTATCCTCCGGCATGTTGCATGACATGCTTACCGTTAATCCACACATCGGCCAAGTGCATCGCGCCTTCAAACTCTATCCAAATATGCTTCTTCGCCTCCTCCGGCGTAATGGTAATCTTTTTTTTGTAATAACAGATACCTTGCCACTGATGCAGCACAGTCAATGGTTCTACAAATGGCGTATGCGGAAGAGTAATTTGTTCCCATTGTTTGTTCTCCAACTGCCGCAGTTCCGCTCCCAAGGTATTTTGCGGAACAGCCAATTCGCTATTCCGTTCATATCCATGTGCTGCACATTGTATTGTGAACTCCAGTCACTTCCCTGATTCTTGATTTCCGCTTTCGACGTTTCATCGGAAATGCGACAAAAATTCCAATCCTGACTGATACAACGCTTCTGCGCAAGCCCCGGAGTCCCGAGGCTAAACGCAAACAGCAATAGTAAAAAATAAAGTCTGTTATAATTCATCGTCCTATTTTATATCTCGTTGAATTCAATATTATCTTTCTCCATAGACTAATATTCTCTTTCCATCCCAAGAAACAGCTTCAATGCGTGTGGAACCTTCGGGATAGCAAACCTTTGTTTCACTCAGGTCAGGAGAATCAGTTCCCACAATGGCAGCATATCTCAATTCATCTCCCTGATAGGTTTCAAAGACTACAGCATTTTTCCACACATCGTGATTGATGACAATCCAACCATTATTTCTTACCTTGACACCTTCATTATAAGTTCCTTCTACTGCTAATTTGTCCTTAAATGACTTCTCGCTATTGGCTGATAAGTAATAAAGCACGGGAGTGGCCGGTTTAGGATATTTGGAAGCATACTTCACCAACTCATCGCAATCTGTTTGGGTAATAGTCATTTGTCCACGTGCATAATCGTCCAATTCCTTATCAATAGGTTTCAGCATACCTGCCTTGATAAAGAAGTCGGTCAAATCCTCTTTCACAACATCCATAGTATTGCGCATGAAATTGAGCTGAAGTTGCCCGTTAGTCAATTGTGATTCATCCGTATTGCGTACAATCTCAGCCACATCACCGTACCAATCGCGTTTTTCTCCTCCCACAATCTCACGATAATAGAGCAGCAACTGCCATAGCGGACAGAGTTTCACAAAGTGATCGCCTCCGTAAGGATACTTAGAAGGATCCATATTATCCTGTCCTTTTTGGCAGAGCCACTGCTCCCCTTTGATAATACCATAATTGAGATAAGAATTGAAACGTCCCCCTAGGACGTTATTGTTGTTTCCGTCATTGCATTTTTCCTGTTCCAACGGCATACTATCCCGACCAAATTGATATCTCACACATACAGAATATACATTGTTCGTTACCTCTGTTGTCGATACCCATTTCAGTCCCGGGCTGATTTGATTAACATGTCCCAGCTCATGCGCAATAGCCCAGTTTCCTTTAGATTTAGCAGCATTGGCCAATTCGTTCATACAACCTTCATACCATCCAGCCCCCCAACCGTCAGCAAACAATCCATCTTTGGTCACACGGCCGAACATATGATTCTTGGGACGGCGATTGTGTTGATCCAATCCCATAAGTTCATGCTCCAATTTCACTATATTGTCATAACTCTGTATTAAATCTCCTAAATCGTCACAATGAGTCTTTACGCTATTCACCCCAAATACAAGATTAATACGATCACCTTTGATATCTATACAACCATAAGTAGCTTTATTCAGAATCTCACGCCAGTTGGCCAATGCATCCCGATGATTGTAGTAATATCCGTTCACTTTACCGGAAGCAATGTGCAATTTAAGAGCTGATGCAGTTCTCCAATTCGGAGTATAATACTCAATATAACTTAGTCCTCCATGTACAATCCTTAATTTATTAATACCTTCATTCAGAGGATAAGAGACAGGGTCCGGTGTACTGTTTCCCTGCCTTACCGCATCAAAGTCGTACACTTTCAAATTCACTTGTTCCCCATTGGTATTACCTAAAATTACGACAGCCTCCTCGCCATCCTTAAAATAAATACCTGTGGGGTTCTCAAACGGATTATATCCACTAGTTTTCATCTCTGTCGCCAAATCGTTAATTTCACGATAAGGTTCATAAGTTTGCACACGGTACTCCAAATCATACGTCTTGTCATACAAACTTTGCGCTATCATTCTGAAAAAGTTATTCTCCAATCCGTCTATTTTGCGTTGATCCACATCTGCACGAAGTTCGGAACAGAGTTCGTCGGCAAAAACTTCCGTAAGTCCTGCTACAGGAGCAGCATTCCTATAAAATTCCATTTCACCGCAACTCACCACTCCACCGACAGCTTCATTTACCTCAAATCGGAAGGACTTTACCCCCTTCAGCGGTTCAGCAAAGCTTATCTTCGACGAAGAAGAACTACCAGTAAAATCATACGATGCTATCTTTTCATAATTTTCTTTCTGCGCTGTGGAAACATATAAGTCGAACTTCTTCCAATTACCATTATTGCCTGAACCTCGAGGTTTATATACAAAATAATCCACGTCTTGAGGAGTTTCAAAAGTGTACTCAAGTTTCACAGGCAAAACTGTACCATACCACCGTGAGTGATACCAAGTGGACGCAGTTCCGTCAAATGACTTTTCAATACTCTCATCATCCGAATTAAATTCACTTGCCTTTCCACTGGCGATAGGCAAGAATATATCGCCGAGTTCAGACGGATCACCGGGCTTGTATTCTTTATCCCGATGTCCCTGGCGAAACATCAATGAGCGTTCGACCTTCTGATCCACAGAACGGAATACAACAGAGATATAGCGCACCGTATCATCTTCATTTCTTTCAATGCTGAAAGTACGTTCCGATTCCGCCATAGCCCGTACCTGTACTTGTTGCTTCATTTCCTTAATCCAATCAGCGCTTTGCGGAATTTCCACTTCATATTCTACGTTACTTACCACCTTGACGGTAACTACCGTATCTGTATAGTTCAAGTTGAGACGCTCATTTTCCAACAAAATATCCGGTTGCTCTCCCAATTGTTTCACGTGCACTTTTTGTTCAAGGCCTTCTCCTTTAACAACGATGTCTGTTTCACGCAAGTCTCTTCCCGTATTCTTTTCTACCGAAATAGACAACAAATCATCCGATCCTTGAACCGTACACCAATTACCGGATGAAAGCACATTGGCCTGCCACACGATGTTTGTATTCACTACAATAGAAGTATTTGCTGCCTCTTGTGCAAACACCACAGTGTCCTTCTTTATTTCCAAAAAAGGTTGCGGTTTGCTTTCCTGATCGGAACAAGATATAGCAAACAGACTCATCGCCCAGCTACATAATATCAAAATAATAATACTATATTTTTTTTCATGGTTTAAAATCATTTTAGTTATAAAATAAGGTTATTCAAGTACTTTCCTTTATTTGCGACTCAATGTCTCAATCACAAAATGATAAGTCAGCGAGCCTTCATTCCACATGGAGAAATTCGTTCCCCACAAATTGTTGTTCAGATTAAAATGCACCCCCTTTACGTTTATCAGGATAGTTGGTAGAATAATTCAACCCCTGAGCTTCTCCTACGTTGAGCAAGAAAGCTTCCTTACTGCTGATACGTATCGTTTCCCCAGAGGTTATCAAATCGACATAACGGTCTATCCCATGCATTTGCCGGTTACCTTTTTCCACCACATCCATCAGATTCACCCGTTCACCCATCTTCTCGGCTATCACCAATTCAATACCGGGCACCGTGAACGACAACCAATAAGACTCGGGCAAACGTACTGCCGGTTTACCATAAATGGTCAATGCCACTTCCGACCGTTTTCCATTCTTTGTCGTAAAACAGTTCACCTGTATTCGTTCGGGATATACGCGTTTGTCCACTTTCTCATTTTCAGGAAACCTCAGTTCAGTGATAATACGTGTCCCCTTTTTCTCTTTACGTACCGATTGCGCCATTGTCTGTGCATAAAGCGTTACACTCACTGCATGTGATTCTTTCAGACCTCGTTTACCCAAGTCATCCAATGCCCATTCATACCGTGCACGAAGATATCTATTTTGAAAATCATCATAATCATCTCCATCAAACATTTGATAAGACAATCCCGCCAACGTCATTCCACCGGCTATCGGTTGTTCCCAACGCTTCCGTGCCATTGGTTTCATCTTTGAGTTATCCTCCAGTTTAACCTTATCCACTTCTGCGACTACTTCACGCGCCTCTTTTTGCAAGGAAGCCGGAAGGAAAGCGATAGCACTGTCGATATAATTATCAATCTCTTTCCATGAAGCCTCAGCCATACTGAATACTCCTTCGGAACGACCTTTGAGAAACTTATCCATATCATATTTGTCCCATTGACGAAGATGTGTTTTCACATCCACACCTTGCGTATGTTCTGCTATCAGACCTAATTCGGCTGCAAAGTCCAAAGCAACGTCACTATCTTTTTTGATTTTCCCTTCATTCAACCATTGAGAATACAACCGCGAAACAGCACGAAATTTAGCCATACGTATCGGTGCTCCACCATAACCAAATATCCACGTATCACCAATCTCAGAAGTAACAACCGGCAAATCCTTCTTTATCAGCAACAGTTCCCGGGCGACATCATTGAACGATGCACCTACAAGCTGAGCTTGAGGATAACGCTTACGCAAATCGGCATAAATCTTTTTCACACGTTCATAGCTATGCGGTCCGTGGTTGTCGCCCGTAAAATTAATACTGACAACTGTCTTTCCATCCGGCAATACTTCATCTTCTCCATAATCTTTCTGATAAACCAGCAACAAGTCATTGCCAGAAGGACTGCGCCACCGACAGAAAGTAGGCACCGAAGGTAACGGACAAGCTGAATTAATTCCCACATGCAAAAGACGAATGCCTGCGTCATACATCGGATCGATGATACTACGAGTGTGTCCCGGCACATCAGTCATCTTTGCAGCAATAGTCTGCTTGTTGTATTTCTTATCCAAACGTTTGGAAAGCAACAAGCAGGTTTCAAACAGTTCACGCGTCATTGTCTCCGATTCCACAGTATAAGGAACGGAATTCCATACGATATCGCCACGACCAATGGCCTCCTCCAGCTGCTTCACAGCCTCAGGAGATGCCGTGCGAAGATATTTCCCAATAAGCCATGAGCCGGTTGTCCATACATACCGGTCACCAGAGCCATCAGCGCGCAAGCGTTCACTGACTTCTATGGCTTTCGGAATAAAATCATGCACATACCTTTCGGTCACAACGGAACTAAGATCAGTAAATCCCACATCAAGGTGAGTTTTGAATGCAACGTAAACTTTCTCGATCTTCTCACCGGATGTTTGAGCTATACTACCGACTATACCTAAGAAGATGAAAAAAATAGAAAGTGATATTCGTTTCATGTCATTGTATATGTTTTAAGTAAATTGAATGATATAAATACATTACTTATTCGTAAATCTAAACCAATTAAAGTCGGCATATCCGTTATTTCCTTGCGGCGTAGTATTGAAGTTGAACAATGCAAAACGATTGGCTGTCCACGGCAATCCCAATCCCATCTGCAATTCATTACCAATACGTTTATAATTCACACCATCCAGACTGTAATAGAACAAAGCCTTAAATTCTTTGTCTGTAGCACGTACGCGTATCCACAGTTTATCTCCATTGAAATGCTCTACGGTTTCGATATCCTTACCGTCATTACACATCACAATTTTGCGTCTACCGGATTCTTGTCGTATCGCAACATAGGCATAAGGAAATTCGAAGATTCCGAATCCGGCAATATTGCCATCTTTAAGTCCGGTCACTTCCATTTCTACCGAGCCCTCGCAACTCGGTCCCTGAACACGTTGTGTCAATGTATTACGAGCATCTTTCAATGTAGAAGCTTGGGAAGCATACAGACGCATATATCCCTTACGTTCCTTCAAACTCCATCTGCTATTATCCGGATTATGATTCCATTGCCATTGCAGACCTAATTGAGAAGCATTGAACTCATCGGTAGTAGCCGGACTCTTTATCTTCGATTTTTTCCCAGTAGCAGGTTTAGGATAAGTGATAAGATCTTTTCCTTCATCACCCAGCATAGGCCAACCATCTATCCATTTCACGGGCACAAGACACGGAACACGTCCTATCGGTCCTCTGTCCTGCATAATCATAAACCACCAGTCTCCATTTTTCAACTGTACCATCCCACCTTGATGAAGTCCGTTTTTGGGATATGAACTCCAATCGTTCATTATGAGTTTATGTTCATAGGGACCATAAATATTATCTGAGCGCAAGCAGATTTGCCATCCTCCCGTTCCCCCGGCAGGACAAGTAATATAATATTTTCCATTGATGCGATACATATGAGATCCTTCCATACCAAAACCGCCTCCTAACTCATGTGCATTTTTAAAACCGCCCTGCCATATCTTCACAGGTTTCCCTTTAACGGATTTCACGTCCGAGTTCAACTCTGTCAAGTATAATGTACCTTGCCCGTGAACTACGTAAACCTTTCCATCTTCATCAAAGAATAACCCCGGATCATATAAATATTCAGGAAATATAGTACGTTCCCAAGGTCCTTTCACATCATCGGCTATACAAATAGAGAAATGCCCAGTTTCCCGTCCCCAACCATAGGGTGTACAGAAACCGACGTAAAATTTTCCGTTATGATGCCGTATCGTAGTTGCCCACGCCCCATTCAGATAAAGATTGCCACCCTGCATATCATATTTCGGATCCTCATCATAACGATCCAAAGCATATCCTGCCATTTCCCAGTTTACCAAATCTTCCGATACAGCAATAGGGCATCCCGGCACATAGTGCATACTGGTAGACACGAGATAAAACTTATCATCAACCCGGATCAGATCCGGATCGGGCCAGTCTCCCCACATGATAGGATTCGTAAATGTTCCATTCTGATTATCCGGATTCCAAACAGTTGTTTGAGCGAAGGTGCAGTGCATTCCTGCACTACACACCAATCCTAAAAAAAGTGATTTATATATATTCATATACCTATTGAATTATTACTCAATAAACTCTGCATCCTCATAATAAGGAGCTACTTCTATCCCTTCCAACACGGCCCCGCAAGTTTCTGATTGTCGAAGTCCGAGCACCAATGTATTCGTTCCTCCCATATTCAACCAACATTCCGGTAAGAAAAACTCCCGTTGCGGACCTTCTTCCCAATAACGTCCGATATTATGCCCATTCAACCACATATATCCTGTACCTGAAGCATTGATAATGGCTCTCCAAGGAATCCAGCATTCTTTTTCCGTTTTGGGCAGATCAAATGTTACTTTATACCAAGTCAATAAGGCATCTTGTTTACCTTTAGGCTGTATATTGTTTCCTTTTCGATGCAATGTACCATCGGTTTTCAATGTCACCACCTTCCAATTGTCACTGCCGGCGGTTTTCCCTCCATAATATCCTTGTGTCACTCCTCCAAGATCAAGCGCTACTTCCCACTTCAGAGGCTTCAGTATTTTCAGTTCACTGAACAAGCGGATTCCCTTTAACAATCCTCCTGCACCGCTACTATTACGCACCACAATAGCCACTTTATTCTCTCCTTCATGCAGAAAATCTTTCATATTGGCTACAAACGGCTTGTCCCAAGCATCGTGGCTTGCCACTTCCTTACCGTTTACAAAAAGCGTACCCGCATCATCCACGCAAGCAAATTCTATCATTGTTTGCCCTTCGGTCAACATCTGACGTGTCATATCAATAGAAGTACGATAAATAGCCGTTCCTTCTTTCCCTTGCAACACCCATGCGGCAGGCCATTCCGGCTTCTCCAGTCCGGCTATTTGCAATGTAGCAAGATTGGCGATAGTGCTTTGATCAAGCATGATGGTTTCCCAGCCTTCATTGTTAGACAGCAGTGACTTAATATCTTTGACATTATTTTCCACCTTTTTCACTTCCCATTTTTCGATAGGAAGGATAGCAGATTGCTTCTTGCCCAATCCGGCAGATTTCATTCCGCTCAATTCCTCCATCGGGCGATATCCATGAGCGTGTCCACGATTTTCATAGATGCTTACGATTTCATTGCTTCCCTCATGCAGTAGCCCATCTATGACAAATGTATTATCCAGTTCATCGGTAGAAGCCCTTTTAGCTATTTTTCCATTCACTTGTACATAAAGCGGATCAGCCGTAAACATCTCACAAACCAATGTTCCATATTCCTCTACCTCTTTCTTCGATAGTTTTACTACACTACGATACATGGAGTAACGACAATCGTTCACACCAATTTCTGGTAAAGAAACACCTTTACGCAGTGGTCGCCAGTTCCCCTGAAAGGTTTCATCACAACGTTCTGCCTGTGCAATCCGTATCGGCATAGGCATATTGACGGGACGTTCCGGCAAAGTCTGTTCTTTCGGATACCATTCACATTGTCCATTCGCCTGAGATAGTACCAGTACCTTGCTGTCCAATGGCTCAACCGAGCAATAAACATTGAATGCCGGCATACCTTTTATATGAAATTGAACGTTATCACGGAATGCTTTTTTCTTATCTTTATTAAATATAAAAATAAACAAAGTTCCCTCTTTTGTCCGGCGTACTCCAACGGTCAAATCCTTGATGTTGTCCGATGTAGTAAACTCTATCGCTTCACTTCTCGCTAATTGAGTACCAAAACGATTGACGAAATCCCCGACTCCTTTCACGGCAGCGAATTTCTCACTCACACCACCACTTTCTTTTAATGCAGCTCCGTAATCGTAGCTGGTAGTCATGCGGCGAGCGCCCCAACCGGCTAGATTTGTTCCTCCGAAAAACATATAATAATTAAGTCCAGTAGAACCTCCGGCCATTGCCATCAATGCCATTCCACGCGCATGACGTCCATCCAAATAGCTGTCCTCACTCAATCCTCCACCTACCGTGGAAAACCAGCCACCCTGCAATTCACACACAAAAGCCGGCGCGTTAGGCTGTTGTCTCTTTAAATCTTCAATGCGGCTTTTCGCCTCCTGTATATTCCACCATACATATTGATTGTCCATATCGAACAGCTGACTGATAACGGCATCTTTCGAGCCTCTTACCTCAGGTGTAACACAGGTAAACAGCGGTACCTCAATTCCATTATTCGTGCAATAAGCTGCCATGTCGCGCAGCACCTCTTCTTTTTTCTCTGACTCCATGCCAAAGTAAATGTATTCGTTCTCGAGTTGCACCATGATAATTCCTTTCTCACCGGATTTCTTACGTGTAAGCTGCTCCTCGGCAAAAACCGGACAAACAGCATCGTACCAATGTTTGGTCCATTTCATGTGTTCGGGATGGTTACTTCGTAACCAAAAGCTAGTGTCATATTTTGCCGGACAAAACTTGGCAACCCATCTAGGATAACCTCCTCCCGCCCATTCTGCACAAATAAAAGGCCCCGGGCGGACAATGGTATACAGTCCGAACTCTTCGTGAGCCATCTTGAGCCACGCCTTCAGGTCGTCAAAGTCACATTGCGAATAGTCCTTTACATTACGCGGCATAGTGCGCTCATGCCAATTCCACGGCACATAAGTCTCCACAGTGTTGAATCCCGCCTCCTTTATTTTACGGAAACGATCCCGCCACAACTCTTGAGGAACGCGAAAATAATGAAAAGCCGCACTCAAGATAAAAATATCCCGACCTTCTATCGTGAAGCAATGCTGATCGTAACGAATACGTTCCGGATGTGAGAATTGTTTAGCGGGAAGTTGTTCGGCATATAAGTTAAAAGCAAAACAACATACGAGGATCAATGTTATCAATTTGTTCATGAAGTTCTATTGTTTAGACGAAAGGGAGGGAGACATGCCCCCTCCTTTCCATAAATAATAAGCAATAATTTCAGTTATTCTTATATATCAGCTATTCCTTGTCTTCGGGTCGGTAAATACCTTCCGGATCGTAAATCTCAGTTCTGACAGTATAGAATTCCAACTCAGCTAACGCAAAGTACACAGCATTGCCGGAAGTCTCATCTGCACGATAACGGATGTATGAATAAGGCTGTCCTTCTGTCCCCAGCGTAGGTGTGGTATAAGAAGCACCACCTTTACCTTCATCTTCTATTTCTGCAATCTTGTTCCACTGTTCACCGTCATTACTTCCTAATACGGTAATCTCTACAGGACATTGACCATACTTTCCACCACGGTAGTAAGTTTGTATCTTAAACTGCTCTACAGGAGATGGGAGAGTGATATCTATATAGTGCGGAACAGTACCCGCATCATGCCAATCAGTATGAAAAAAGTTAGTATAATTACCATCCACCAAATATTCTATATATTTTCCTTCATCTGGATCGGGTTTATTACAGAGCAGGTTGTCTTTACCTAATAATACCTTATCGGTGATTTCCTTTACCACCGGCTGGACAGGAAGTGCGGAAGCTCTTACTTCCAACCTTTCACCCACATCTTGGGTTGAGCTGACAGGTGTGGCATGGAATGTGTATTCACCATCTTTTGCCAACATGCCCTCAATAAGCATGGTATCGCAAAAGACACTGGCATTCTTATTCACACGTTTGCCTGTGACAGGATGAGTATAATCTATCTGTACATAGAACAGGTTGGAATCGACGGGAACTTCCCATTCCAGCAGCACTCCTCCCTCAAGAGGAGTTGCTGTCAGATTGCTAATAGCCGACGGTAAGACAGCTGCATTGTCATCATCGTCGTTACAAGCAGATACCATAAATATGGTGGCTAAACATGCCATGAAAAAATATTTCTTTTTCATCGTAATTGCTATTTTAATGATTAATAACCCGGATTTTGCACAATCAACGTATTCTTATTCAATTCCGAATCTGCAATCGGAAGCAGGTAATGAGTCGGTGAAGTGAACTTCCAAGCACGATCCAGTACCACTGGACGGAAGAAATCCTCATCCGACACACCATCTGTATTAAGAGCAGATGGATTGTGGTCTAAAACATGCTCCAATTCTTTCCACCTTGCCATGTCCCAACGGTAGTGTCCTTCGAAACTCAACTCGATGATACGTTCTTGACGAATTATTTCAATTAGCTTATCTTTTGTCAACGTAGCAATTCCTTCCCATGATTTTTCCACAGTCGGTATGCCGGCATGTTCCCTTATCTTGTTCAGTGCTGTCTTGGCAATGTTTAATTCACCTGCTTCTGCTGCAGCTTCTGCAAGATTCAAATACAGTTCACCCAAGCGAATAACAGGCCACGGATAATTCTGGAACCCGTTGCGGGTATCATAAGTAGGCGTGCACCATTTCTTTACTAAATATCCACTCAATGAAAAGTCCGTAGAACGGTTTTGTTTTCCATGATTGTCTGATTTACGGAACATAGTAACAATTCTACCTTCATTATATCCTTCACGCTGCATTTCAAAATATCCGTTATGGAATGAAACCCATGAATAGAAACGAGGTTCACGTTTCAAGTTGAGGTTACACGTGGTACGTCCTTCATACTGTCCTATCTTAAAATAATCACCAGGAGTGTAGTATTTCGGATCTTCGTCAATCGGGAGTCCGTTTTCTGTATAGAATACTTTCACAAAAATCCAATGTAGGACCTACTCCATTCCAGCTATTACCTCCATTCACCGGATCACGCGGAGCGGATTGGTTTTGTGGCCCATAAACACCTTCCGTACGGGTATCCGCCCAAATGACTTCCATATTTTTCTTATCCATAATTTGCATCTTCAAAGCATATTGGATTAAATCCTTGGGCCAACATTCTTCAGGAATTTCGCTTTCATTAGCAATCTGAAACTGGGTGTATTTCTGTTCATTCGCCAGCGTCAACGCTTCTTGACAAGCCGTAAGCGCAGTATTCCATTTAGATGGATTATAATCCAACGGCATCAATGGCTCATTTGTCTCCGGATCGTAAAGAGATGAGTTGGCATAAAAACTATTGCCATTGAAAAGAGGAGACGCCGCATACAAATAAAGCCTTGCTTTCAGTGCTTTAGCAGCCAGCTGTGTAGCTCTGCCGTAGTAGGATGATGATTGAACGGCAAGCAATCCGTTGTTGCAAGCTTCGTCATACTTGTCGGCAATCCATTTTACGCATACGTCAAACGGACTTCGCTTCAGTTTCTCCGTGCTACTTACACTAACCTCGTGATCCATAATGATAATCGGACCATACGCACGTAGTAACATGAAGTGATAATACGCAATCAAAAAATTAGCTTCTGCCTTATATATGATTTTCAGTTCTTCTTCCATACGTGGCACAGCATCGACATTGTTTATCAGCGTATAACAACGACGTATACCGGCATACATACGACTCCAATACGCGAAATCACCTATATTGGCCGCAGTATGAGTTCCCTCAAGAAATTTCCGGTCATAATCGGTGAGACAATCACCTCCTTGATATAGATAGCACCCCTCGCGTTCTTTGGGCATAAAAGCATAACAAGAATACAAATAGCGTTCAGCTGCATTTTTATCTTTAAATGCATCTTCCTCAGTCGGACGTTCATCAGGAACGATGTCCAAATAGTCGCAAGAACTTATCCCTGCTACCAGAAAAATAAGCAATAGAGCTTGGTATAGTTTGTTTTTCATAAATCCGGTTTATTTATTGATTGAAAATTGAACACCCACATTAAACACTCGTTGAGTCGGATAAGACAATCCACTACCGCTTCCCATTTCAGGATCCCAATATTTGAATGGAGAGAATGTCAACAAGTTAGATCCTCTCAGATAAACACGGAAAAACTTATGGTTGAATCCGACCTCTAAGTTTTTCAACTTAAGGAATGCACCGTTACGTTGCCAATACGTAGACGCTTTTGTATTGTTTTCATTGTCACGTTTACTGAGACGCGGATATCCAGCATAGATATCTTGGTTGGTATCACTCCAATAATCATCGGCAATGAACTGCAATACATTACGTGTTCCGTCAGCACCAAAAGGATGGATACCATTCATCATAATAGACACACGAGCTGCACCTTGAAAGAAGAAAGAAAAATCAAACTTCTTGTAACGCAATGAAGGACCGAACCCATATACTATTTCAGGAGTTGTCGGCATACCTGTATATTGACGGTCATTTGAATCGATAACATTATCATAATTACCGTTTACGTCCGGCAAGTTCTTGTATTTGATATCACCTCCGCTCACCCAGCCTCCAAGGTTTTGTTTCGGATTACGTTGTACCTCGGAATCATCGATAAAGAGACGTTCGGCAATGTACAAGAGTTGTTGGTCAACAGAATGTCCCACACGTGAGATATTGGGATATTTCTGAAAATCCGGTTCGTCATATTCAAGCACTTTATTATGGGCATACGTAAATGTTCCCTTGAATGACATATCGAAATCCTTATTGAATCTCTTCACATAGTCGATAGAGAAATCAAGTCCCTTATTTTCCACCTTACCAAGATTGCCATACATTTTCGTCGAAAGATTCATCCATTTATCCTTTCCGTTCGTACCCCAGTAATCCGGAATCTGTTGACGCTCCATAAAGATATCTTTACGTATTTCTTTGAAGATATCGAACGTTATGTTCAGTTCATTCTTGATACCCAAGTCGATACCAAAGTTCCATTTGCTACCCACTTCCCATGTAATATCATTGTTGGCATAACGGATATATTTCGGACCATTTTTTGAAATGTTTTGATCTCGGCCTGTTGTATATCCCAAGTCGCCATTTTCCAACTCTATGTTTGAAAGATAAATATAACGTTCACCTCCAATTTGGTCATTACCTACAAGTCCCCAAGATGCACGAAGTTTCAAATTACTCACCACATCAGAGAACTTTTCAAAGAACTTTTCACGACTAATATTGTATCCTACTGCCACGGAAGGGAAGAAACCAAAACGATTTCCTTTAGCAAAGTTCTCGCTACCATTGTATCCGAAATTCAATTCAGCCATATAGCGGTAATCATAAGCATAAGTGAAGCGACCGGCAAATCCTTGCTTACGTTGCGGAAGTGAACCAATGAGATCCTCCGGAGCGTTACCGTTGTATTGGTCTTGGTTATAAAGCAACATTCCAGACACATTGTGTACCGTATTGAACGTACGGTTATAGTTGATCATCGCTTGAATATAAAGACGACGGTCACCACCCGAACTATTATCAGTATTCAATACCGTACTTTGTTCAGAACCAATTCGATTCAATGTATAATCCGACAAATTATCGGCATTATAATTAATTACTTGAAACTGATTATAACCAGCTGAACGATTGGTGTTCGTATAGCTCCAATTCTTGAACGAAAACAGGGCTTCTGCAGAAAGGCCTTCGGTGAGGAAATCAAGTTTTTGCTCAAATTTCAAGTTAGCCATAACCGTACTTTCAAATTGTGACTGATATCCTCTTGCCATTTCAGCGTATGGATTACGGAAGCCACTATTATATTTACCACCGGATTTTCCACCCCAACGGATGTAATCCACATTTGGGTCATCCGGGAAACGTACCGGAAAATCAACCGGATTGGATTCCATAACCATACCAAACAGGTCACTAGTTTTAGAAGTAGGACCAGAGTAATCTCTCAGTTGCACATTCAAGTTCAACGACAGTTTACTTGATTTAGATAAATTCAGATTGAAGTTATTTTGGAACACATATCGCATGATGTTGAGGTTATTTTTATAACTAAAATCATCGGTATTACGCAACACACCACTATCATGGTTGACAGACACACTGCTAAAATAATCTAATTTTTTGGAACCACCGCGAATAGTAACATTGATATTTTGATTCATAGCCCCGCTACGGAACAATTCATCATACCAATTCACGTTAGGATAAATAAGCGGATCCAATCCTGCCCTTGTACCGGCAATCTTATTGTCGGAATAAAGCACCTCACCTGTACCACGTGTCAACACAGCTTCATTGTACATCTCCATATAACGCACACCATCAACAAACTTCGGCGTTTTGGTATGGGTGGAATACGCGTTTTCTAAACGAATATTAACGATAGCTTTGTCACTTTCACGTCCCGATTTGGTTTTGACAATCATCACACCGTTTGCACCACGTGAACCATAAAGCGCTGTAGCCGTTGCATCTTTCAACACGGAGAAACTCTCAATAACTTCCGGATCGATAGCATTCAAGTCACCGCTCGAAGCTTGCACACCATCAATGATAATCAATGGACTCCTTGTGCCATTGAAAGTAGAGATACCGCGAATCCAAAAGTCTGCTCCATCAGCCCCCGGTTCACCGGAACGCTGCACAGCAACCACACCTGCCAAACGCCCAGCAAAGCCTGTAGAAAGCTGAGAACTAGGTACTTTCAGTTCGTCAGGCTTCACCATCTGTACCGAACCAACTACTGATTCTTTCTTTTGCGTACCGTAACCCACAACAACCACTTCATTCAACGTTTGTGAAGATTCCTTCATGACCACTTTGACAAACGTGCCTACCGTAGCTTCCACATTGACCGGATCATATCCTATATAAGAGATACTCAACGTCACTTTCTTAGCAGGTACTGTCAACACGAAATTACCATCAATATCAGTGATGACACCAGTCTCAGTATGTCCCTTCAAAACTACGGACGCACCAATAACGGGTTCTCCATTTCCATCCCGGACAGTACCTTTAATCTGGTATTTCTCATTGCTTACATTACTTACTTCTTCTCTCCGCTTCAACACGATATCTGTGCCATTTATCACATAATCCACCTGAGAATTCGCAAATATCCCATTAAGAACTTCGGACAAATTCATTCCTTTAGCAGAAAAAGAGATCTTCCGCTTAACGTTAAAATCTTTCGTATTATAAAAGAAATTGTACCCCGTTTTTTTTTCGATTTCCTTGAGTGCTTTTTCAATAGTCACATCCTGAAAACGGAATTCCATAGCCGCATTTTGAGAATGAACGGTCTCAGCATACGAAATCCCAATGGACATGAACATAAACATAATAAAGAACCTCATAAACAAAGGGATTTTACCAATTGCCCATAAAAAAGTATTTTTTCGGACATTTTTTTGGTTGTAATTACATAAATACATAACTTTAAAATGTGATTTAAGATTGGTAAAATGATTGTTGCTTGTTGGCAGACAAGCGATCTCGTTTTTTCAATATAGAAAAGCATGGCAGTGCTTTTCTATATTTTTTTTGTTTCTTTTTTCAAGTTGGTGCTTTCATAGTACGTCAATAATTAAGATGATTAATATAATTCTATTGTTGCTCTAGTTCCGTCGTTTTCCGGACTATTATTCTTTACAATACGATAATTAAACCGACAAGAAATAGAAAGATTCTTTATAATCTGTTCCACCCCCTGATTTTTAATTGTACCGGTGAAACGACTATTTTGCAATTCGTCATTGATAATACGGAATGTCACGTGGTATTTTTTAGATAAGATATCAAGTGCTTCTTGAAGCGGACAATCTTCAAGAACAATTTTTCCGTCTTTCCATCCTATTTCTCTTTCTATATCAACTTCCTCCACTTTAGATTTTCCCGTTTTAGCATCATAAGAAATCTTTTGTCCCGGCTGTATCAACACAGCTCTTTCTTTTTTTTTATCAGCCGTTCGGCTAATAAACTTAACCGCCCCGCTAACCAGTGTCGTACTTGCTCCTTGCCTGTTAGTCTTGACATTAAATTCTGTTCCCAACACTTCAACTTCAGCCTCTGAAACAGTATGAACAATGAAACGTTTACCATTTTGCTTACGCACCACGAAGTAGGCTTCTCCATCTAAATACACCCTACGTTCCTTAGCAAAGTGAGTGGGATACTTTAATTTCGCTTGAGAATTTAAATAAACCGTACTGCTGTCCGGCAAAAGCACAGTACAAACTTCACTGTCATTTCCGCGAGCTTCCATCCACACAATGGCATCATTTCCATCACTGTTATCTGAAAACCAATAAATAGTAGTCAGAACAAGAACGGGGAGAGCTAATATGGCAGCAACCTTTCCTATATATCGCCAAATGCGTTTGTGTTTCCGCCGTTCCACTTGTCTCCAGAAATTCTGTAACGCCTGCTGGGGGGATGCCTCTTTCGAGCCATGCAACAGACGTGTAGCTACAAAGATCCGCGCCACTTGCTTAGCCATACGGCTATTGGCCTCGGAACTATGTATCCATTCCTCTACCTTTTTTTTCTTCTTCGTTGACCTCTTTTTCAAAATAGCGAAGTAACAAAGATTCATCTATCATTTTCTGTTCTTGCATAATTGACATCGTAAGCGTTTTATTACCTGCTTACATATACAATACACAGAAACCGGAGGATGTACTAAACAAAAAATGATTTTTTATCGGATAGTTATAAAAAAATCAGCAGATAAAAAAAACAGAACTGATTTCATTTGACGGAATCAGTCCCTTATGGCTGAGATCATCTAAACTTTTTTCTCACTCTAAATATATACAGCGTATTCCATGCACAATCATTATATTATGGTTGCAGCACTAAATATATTGAGCTTTACCCCAATACGCTATACTCAACAAAGATACGATATAGACCTCCTTTTCGACAGGGATCCATCTAGTTATAAAACCGTTTTCCAACATTATCGAAAATGGTACAGGCTTGTCGAATGGAAAAAGCTGTTTTCCGAATTGTTGACTGATAAACCTATTTACCCCAATCAGAAGGTATGTTTCCCATTTCCAGCACCAATTCCCCTCCTTTGATTAAGTCTGAGTGCATCAGATACGACTTATCATAAGGCTTCCCATTAAGTTGGGCACTTTGTATGTATATGTTTTCCGGACTATTATTATAGGTTTTAATGACGAAAGATTTTCCTTTGGCATAAGCCAGGTCGAGACGAAACTCCACCTTTTCAAAGACCGGACTGGTTATCTCGTAGCACGGATTACCCGGACATATCGGATGGATGCCACTAGATGCCAGCACGTACCAGGCCGACATCTGCCCGACATCTTCATTACCTACCAATCCCAATACTGCATTCTTATAAGCATTCCGACAAATATCCCGTGTCCATTTCTGGGTAAGCTCGGGAGCACCCAGCCTGTTGAAGAGGAACGGCACATGATGAACCGGCTCATTTGCATGATTGTAATACTGATTCCAAAAATAATTCTTAGGAGTCCGTTCAAACATATCCGTCAAATCGGCCAAGACTTTCTTACGCCCCCCCATCATTTGCACCATACCTTCTACATTGTGCGGAACGAACCAACCCTGCTGGTAGGCATTACTCTCCGTACAGCCATATCCTTCCGTCAGTCTTCCCGCTTTGGGCAAAGGCTGGAACTCCCCAGTCTTGTTGCGCGGTCTGAACCAGCCGGAATCGGTATCATAGATGGACGAATAACTCCTAGCTCTTGCTTCAAAACGATCTTTATCGGCTTCCTTACCCAACCATTCGGACAAACGTGCCATACACCAATCACTGTAAGCATATTCCAGTGTGTGGGAAATGGATCCGGGGGTGTAACCTTCCTCATTATTGCCGAACAAACGGGAGGTATTCAAGGCATAGCGATAGGCTTTCTCCACGTCATAAGAGCGGATTCCTTTGGAATAGGCATCGCACAGAACCGCAATGGCCGGATTGCCCAACATACAATTAGAATAGGCATTCAACAGTTCCCAACGCTCCAGATACTCTTTTCCGCTTTGTTCTGCAATCTCCACCAACGAGTTAATCTGGTCGTTTATCAAAGTCGGATTGATTATTGTCTGTAAAGGCATCTGGCTCCTGAAAACATCCCAACCACTAAATATTGTACGTTTGTTGAATTTCTCTGTCCGATGCACCTTTTTGTCGGCTCCCATATACTCACCGTTCACATCGCTACAAATTCGTGGATCAATCATAGTATGATAGAGAGCCGTATAGAAGATATGCTTCTCCTCTTCCGTTCCTCCACTCACCGTTATCTTAGCCAAAGCATCATCCCACAACTGTCGGCACTTGGCCGATATCTTCTCAAATTTCCAAGTTTTCATCTCCGCACGCAGATTCTCTTCCGCGTTCTTCAAACTGGTAAAAAGAAATGCCACTCCTCATTAAGATTTGTTCATCCATACGGGTGTCGAACTCTGCATAAAAGCCCAAATGCTTTCCGGCCATCGACTTTACATCCGGCAAGATACGGGCATTTCGAATCACCTCACGATACCGCTCGCTCGTGACATCTGTCCGTTTGCGTTCCCAACCGTCCGGTATCTCAGCTGACCATACCCCATGCGAGCAGAACGGACGGGAAAATTCGGCATAGAAATAGACGGTATAATCAGCCTTTCCTTCACCATTGCCCCAACCACCACCTTCGGGAGGACACTTCATTTCGCCCCGAATTGTGTGGTCATCCACCACTTCTATTGTCTGCCAGATTGATGTTCCACCCACCCGACGCGCCAAGTCTATCTGTATGCGAGCCTCCTTGTTCTCCGGAAATGTAAAACGTAACATTCCGCTATGGGGCAGTGCCGTTGCTTCCGCCTTTATCTGATAGTCGGTAAGCATCACGGAGTAATAACCGGCAGATGCCTTCTCTGAAGCTTTGTCATACCGGGAACGATATCCACTATCCGGATCCTCCAGCGTACCCGAAAAGGTATGCAATTTGCCGACTGTCGGTATCACCAGCAGATTTCCCAAATCGCCATACCAGCCAACCCCACTCATCTGCGTAAAGGCAAACCCCTCGATAGAGGTATGCTCATTACTATAACCTGATCCGTTGTCACCACCGGTTATCGTATTGGGACTGACCTGAACCATACCAAACGGAGCCGTTGCCCCCGGAAATGTCTTACCCATACCATGATAGGTGTCGGCAGCCTCCACACTAGTCGACGCCCCAATAAAAGGATTAACGTATGAGGAGAGAGAAAACTCTCCAGACCGGTCTCTCGCAATCCCATAAGAAGAAATCATCTCCAAAAAAAAGAATACACAAGCTAAATACTTTTTTTCATTATAATATCACTAATAGGTCATCTAAACTTTTTTCTCACTTTAAATATATACAGCGTATTCCATGCAAAATCATTATATTATGGTTACAACACTAAATATGTTGAACTTTGCCCCAATACGCTATGCTCGACAAAGATACAATAATTAGGGAAATAATGCCTCACTTGAACATCGCAAAAGAGGATTTTCCTGTAAATATACTCTTCATGAGATAGTGAACTCCATCCTCTATAAGTTAAAAACGGGGTGTCAATAGACATATTATCCCTTCCCGTAGACCTTCTTTTCGTTAGGAATTCACCTAGTTATAAAACCGTTTTCCTGCATTATCGAAAATGGTGCAAGTTTGGCGAATGGAAAAAGTTGTTTTCTATATTATAAAACCGTAGATAGCCAATACGGGAAGATAATCTTTCAATCTCTCTCGCAGAATTTTGAGAGACTGCTGAATACGGTAATCAACAGTTTTAATGGACACTTGCAATGTCTCGGCTATTTCTTGACGGTTGCTTGACGGTAGGAAGACGGCAATTCATCAATAGCCTCTTGGATGAGTGATTGCAATTCGTTGACAACGGATAAATCGATGAACTCATAAAAATCATCCTGCTCTTGCTCAAACCACGATGATTCTTCAAGTATTTCCTTTTCTTGTCTACGCAGCACATTGAAGCACCTACGTTTGACAGAAGTGATCAGATATTGTCGTAAAGAAGAAGTCGCATCCGGCACAAAAGTCGCTCTGTTTTCCCATAGCCACATCATCAATTCCTGCAACACTTCTTTGGCGTCTTCTGCAGATACATAATAACGACTATATCCATATAACAAGGCATAGTACTTCATAAAAAAGTCATCAAAGGCTTTTTTATCTCCTCTACTGATAGAATGCCACAGCACTATATCCTCATCTACCGTCAGTTCTATGTCAGGTTCTATCGACATTACTTAGTCATTTTAAGACGATTTTAGTCGCAATTATTTATAATTTGCAAATATACACATCTTTTTCAAAAAAAACATCCGATATCATTAATTTAACCAACAAAATATATAGTAAAAAGATACAAATGTTTTACATTCATATCTACATTATTTACTTTTCGTTATAAATCTATCATAAAGAACATTTAGCTCTGGAACAAAGAAGAAAAAAGTATACTTCTATTATTAAAACGTTCTCTTTGTTTATAATAAGCTTTTGAAGAGTTTATTATAAACGGTATTCAAGTTTATTATAAATTATATATTCCGAAATCAAGGATAGAAATATATTTTTTTCAACAAAAAAGGCTGCAAATCCCATAAAGATTCGCAGCCTTTAGTTTATACGACATCCCTCACAGCTTAACTACTGCAAGAAACTACTATTATATTGTTATAATATTGCACTATTTTATTTTTCATTATTTTTAAATTTTCCCTTTATCCATTGATAGTTGGATCTACAAATATACAAAATCAAAAAGGCTTTGTCAAGAGTTTCCTGCCCATAAGATGTTTTTTGCAAACCATTCTGGCAAGTTTTATTCTCACCGCAATGAAATTCCCTCATAACGGTGAGAATACTTTGAAAAATATCATAACCGGATTATAACTTTATAATCCTATCTATTATTAACCGCCTGCGTTAACTGTTTCAAGGCCTGTTCTAATGTAGCACGCGGACAAGCAATATTCAATCGCATAAAACCTTCGCCTTCTTTGCCAAAGGTAGTGCCCTCATTCAGAGCCAGATGAGCATCTTCCACAAACAGACGATTCAGTTCTTCCCGGTTCAATCCTAATTCGCGGCAATCAAGAAAGATTAGATAAGAAGCTTGCGGACGGATCATCTTGATAGTGGGAATCTGTTCTTTCAGATAGTGTTCGGTGTAATCAATGTTTCCCTGTATATAGGCAATGACCTGATCCAGCCATTCTGTTCCGTGACTGTAAGCAGCAGCCACACTAAGATAAGCAAACAAATGCCCTTCACTGAACTCGCTTGCTTCCATATAGGTCTGAAAACGGTGACGAAGTTCGTCATTCTCAATAATTGCATAAGAACTTGCCAGCCCCGGCATATTGAATGCTTTACTCGGAGACATAAAGACAAGTGAATTCATCCGTGCTTTTTCTGAAATCAAAGCAAAGGTGGAATGCTTGTAAGGAGGTAAGGTCAAATCGGCATGAATCTCGTCAGAAATAACCAATGTGCCGCTTTCATAACAGATATCAGCGATTTGAGAAAGTTCCTCTTTCGTCCATACACGTCCGCCCGGGTTATGAGGATTGCTCAAAACCAACAGTTTACATCCTTGCACATCTTTGCGGAAACGGTTGAAGTCTATATGATACTGGCCGTCTTTCAATATCAGCGGACTGAACACGACTTCGCGCTCATTCTTCTGTGTCACCAGAAAGAAAGGATGATAAACAGGAGGCATGACCATTACTTTATCTCCTTTCTCCGTGAAACAATGGATGGCAAAAGCCAATCCACGCACAATGCCGGGAGTAAATGTCAGCATATCTTCGCTAATCGTCCACCGTGGCGTTCTTTCAGCCAGTTAATGATAGACTCCGCCCATTCCTTGCAGGCAAAAGTATAGCCGAGCACTTCGTGTTCCAAACGTTTCTTCAAAGCATCTATCACAAAAGGAGCCGTACGGAAATCCATATCGGCCACCCACATCGGAATCAGGTCATTGCGTCCCCAACGACCTTCCACAGCATCCCATTTTACGGAATTCGTACCTTTACGGTTTATTATTTCATCAAAATTATAGTTCATACTGCATGATGTTTTTTTATATTATGTGAGACAGAAGTAGCATATTTATAATTAATACTGATTATTAATCACTTACATAGAATTAAATCAGAACTTAACCCATTTTGCTAACCGGGAACAAAAATAGAGATTTCCATTGAATTGTATAGTTCGAAAAAGGGAAAAATTATTATCCATTACACTTTCTATTCCACCCAAGTTAACAAACTGATAACGGAAAATATAGAAGAAATAACCAATGTGCAAAATCTCCTTTATTACCTTCAGTTTTACCTGCACACCAGCATCCAGTCCCGGCACTGCTCGGAACTTACCATAACGGCGTACCAGTCCAGCCGTAACTCCCACAAAAGGAACAACATCTATCACATGATTGGGGCTGTATCCTTTTGCCAATGTGGCCAGACTCATCATATAATCCATACCCAAACCAGCATAATGAAGATTCATCTTCGACGACGTTTTGGCCTTGTACATAATTGTTCCATTTACCCGCCATGCAGATAACGGAGTGTACCATTTACCTATGCTTCCTTTTGCTTCTACACCTGCATTCTTCACCAAGTCTTTGTTGGCTACGAGCAAGCTACCCAATCCAAGTGCACCGGAGATGAAGTAACGCTTGTCATCCAGACCAAACACGCTACGATTGGCTGCTTTTGAATAAGGAACAAAGCGATAGTGAAAACCTGCATTGACTCCTACCATTACGTCTTTCTGCATAAAGCCCAGATTACCTTCAATAAATTTATCTCCATAAAAGCGAATCTGCGGTTCAATGTACAAACCGAGAAAATCATTCACATGCCATAATCCCTGTATGCCTGCATTAATACCCGGTTGGAACTTATGGTCTGATTTGGAAGTATAAGCAAGGTTGACACCTACCGAACCTATTAAATCAAAGATACGATCGGGATTATATCCACTCATGGTAGACGTTATGTTCCACAAGTAATCAAGACCGCCACTGACGCTGGCATGTCTAAGTTTGCCCGCTTTAACACTTCCCGGAACTACATAGTTCGTAAAAAATCCACCTGTACCCACGAGGCGCAAACCGGAATAAGGGCTCAACCACTTACCGATAGAGACAGAAGCCTGCGGACCTAAAGATCCAAGGTTTTCAAGATTCGTCTTATTCAGGAACATTTGCACACCGATTCCCGAAGTCATAAACAGATTGTCTGCGATGTGATTGCTTGAGAATCCGTTCTTCGGACGTGCCGCACGGTCAATCGTATGATAAGTCAAACCAAAATTCAACTCTCCGAGCTGATCCGTATTGCCACCTACTCCGCAACCTCCTGCATATTTCTTATTATACACATTGAAGCGAGGTTCTATAAATAAATCCACAGAACGGTTGATACGGAAACTTCCTTGCACACCGACTCCTATTCCCGGAGCATACTTGGCGGTTTTATCCACTCCTTTCGTACCTGCCAGGTTAACTCCGGCAATACCGATCAGACTAAATATTCTGTCTTCATCATATCCCCAAAGAACATTATTGATATTCAACAGATAGTCCGCATGCAGATCGACATGTTTAAAGTAGCCGCTTGCGCTGCCCGAAGGGGTATCCGAAAGTCCAACTGTCCCGGACAAACGCAGACCGGAAGAAGGACTGAACCATTTACCGATTCCGGCAGAGAACTGGGGACCTAATCCTTTAATCGTATTCTTGATTCCCGGAACTTTCAGTGTACTGATACCACCGGATAAAGAGATAAACATATGATTCAGGAAGGAGCTATTATCGAAACCATCGAAATGTATCTTAGTTCCCATTGGAGCACCAGGCATATAGGTCAGACCTACCAGAACTGAACCAGCCATTTTATAGTTTCTCCAATTTTTCGTATACGCAAAACTGTCATTATACCATCCGATCCGTGGCTCTACAAACAAATCCAATGTAGAAGAAAGACGTACATTTCCCTGTAAACCGAGATGAGCGCCGTAATAAAGCTGACCGCCGCCTTTCAAATCCGGATACTTTTCGGAACGATCGCTATTGTCGCCCACCTTAGAATAACCGGCTTCTATACCTGCAATCCCTACTAACTCAAAACAACGGTTTGCATTGTATCCGTATGCCAGGGAGGACATATTCAACAGATAGTCCAGGCTGCCGCCACCCATTTTTATTTTAGAATCGTAGATACTCGACGGCAGATAACCTAAATTCACCCCTATCCGAAGTCCATGAACCGGAGTAATCCACTTTCCCATAAAGAGATGGGCGGTCATTCCCATTCCATCCTGACTATCTCCACTTGTTAACAAGCTGTATGGCCCTATTCCGGCAGAGAAAAAGAGATGTTCATTGAATTTATTGCTCTCGAACTTTTCATTTGCAGGCCGTTTCTGTAACATATATTGCAATGCACCATAATCCTGTGCCTGTAAGGTAACAGCAAGCATCAGGAAGATTGCCACTGCTACATATTTATTGTTGATTCTGAAGATATTCATCGTTTACTCTTGTTGTATATATCATTATTTAATTTTCTGCTCTTCCGGCAGCAAGTCAATAATATCACCGTCCACCTTCGCTACTTCCAATAAGGAAGGATCAAGTTCAAGGGCCTTCTCAATGCTCATAATCGCATCACCTATTTTCTCCAGGCGGTTGGCGGCAATCGCTTTTATATAATATTCGCGGGCGGTCTCTACATCCATGGTAGAAATCTTATCCCATGCTTCCTGATTCTTCTTCATTGCCAGCAGCATCACCACCTCATTGAAAGGACTGGTAGCCGCCACCTTTTCGAAAGCATCATTATAATAACCGGCCAATGCCTGAACGATGGCCTGCAAATCTTCAGAAACCGCTTCTTCGGGAACCAATGTCAAGACTGAATCCGCTTTTGTATATTTCCCTTCGTGTAGCAAGGCAATAGCCTGATTAGACAATAACTCCGCCGGTGCCGATTTACTGACAAACGGTTCGAGAATACGTGAATCCGGAGTATCTTTCTGTATCGTTGCCACTGCCAGTTCATTGGCTGCATACGTAAAGTTACCATAAAGTTCAAGAGCCTCCCTACAATACTTTTCCCTTTCGTCGGGAGTTTTTGCTGTCGTAATCATACGGTAATATTCGAAACGGGTCAGTTCCTTCGGATTCTTTCTGTAAAGTTCTCTAATCTCGTCGTCCGTCAAAGAACGGAAGATTGAATAACCATAGGTATATTGCACCTTTCTCAATTTAGGCAAATAAGTAGCCGCAAGTTCCTTGTAGAAAGGTTTCGATTTCAAGACCCCATTCAACCGGTGAGGAGTAGCTGTATATTGTTTGATTAAGTCCTCTACTTCTTTAGCCAGTTCCGGCTTGGAGTTTTTTTTCAGCAATTCAGCTACCTCCTTCCAGGAGGCAACCGATGCATCCGATTTCACCTCCAACAGTTTACGTGTTTCCGGGTCCAGTTGTGCCAGTATACGTTCCAGGGCCTTATCCGTACGCAATTTTGCCAGACGAAGATTCGTCGCGTAAGAACCGTCCGGCGAAGCCACCCCCGTAATATGAAAACTCTTCAAAGAGGCATCCGGGTTCGTCTCAATACCACGCAATTCCTGATTCAACCGGTTCAGTTCCACCTGATTTTGTGGATTCTTATCATCCAGGTCGGCTTTACCTACCAGGAAGGTTAAGTTTACCTCACCTTTCGTATCCCGCAACTGCATCACGGGTTTCGGAAGGTATTTCTCGTCCGTCAGGCTGAAAGCGGAGAATTTATACTCCAAAAAACGAAGCGGGTTGACCGTTCCGCGTGCAATGGAGAAAGAGTCACGATAAATGATATTCCGGTAATTTTCCATCGCCAGATGCACATCTGCACGGTAGTCATGTTGCAGATATTCTATATAGATAGAATCATGGTAAGCAATAATATCCCCCTTGCGCGAAGAAGTAGTTTTCACACGGATATAATCGTGCAAAGGATCTTTATCCATATCATAATCGTACATTCGATTTTGCGTTGTATTATAAGTATCCCCGTCGAATACAACAGGACGCATCAACAGACGCTTTTTCAGTGTCACATCATAAATGGAAGGCTGCAATACCAAGCGACGATGTGAGTTAAACATCTCCTTAGGCACCGGGACACGAGTTTTCAGATGGAAATAATTACCTTTGATTTCGATGTCCGTAGGTTCCGGAATCACTTTGTCCTTCACTTTGGAAGTAATTGTAACTTCGTCCAGTTCGATGACGGCATCTTTCAATACTACATTCAGAATCTGCTTTCCTGCCACCTTCACTGTTTTGTCTTCATAACCGACACATGTAAACTTCAACGAGCCGTTTTTCTCAACTAAGACACTGTAACGGCCATCCTCGTCGGACATTTCTATACGTTCGTCATTGACCGGATTCAGCACATTCACATTCGGAACACTTTTTCCCTGCGGGTTTGTGATATGCCCCTGCACACGGATCCGTTGGGCGGATACATTCATACCGACGAACATCATCGCCACGAGAAGTATACCTGTTAATCTATCACGTTTCAAATTGATTTTCATTCTCTTTTCTGACTAGCTAATGTTCGTTATCGAATAATATAAACAAAGGATACCCCCAGTTTGACAGGTGCAATGGTGGTCTTACTATCGTTGACCGCACCCGGTTTCGGAGTACCCTTATCATACTTAAACTGACGGTAGCGCAACACACCCACTCCGGCAGTTGCTTCGATGTTCCAATGATCGCCCAGCACCCATGCGTATCCATAGGTCAAACCGGCGGCGTATGCATCGCCTTTGTGATGCACATCTTTTACCATCATATCAAAATTATTCACGAAAGCGGTGATTCCAAGAAAATGACTCACCATCGGACGATTTAGCCAGTAACGAACTTCAGGCTGAAAATGCGTGAAAGTCGTTTTAAAGTTGTCTGTACTGATTGGGTTCGCAGCAATCCCCATGTTCAAGGAGACATGACTACCCAATACAAATTCTGCTTCTACATTCGGACTGGCGGTCAGCCAACCCAATGCATTTGTCTTTACAGCCACCCGTTGTGCGTGCACATGTACACCACAACATAATAACAGAAATGATAACGCAACTATTACCCTGCGACCATTTCTCATCACATATACCATCATTTATTTCCCACTAAATATTTCCCACTAAATATTTCCCCACAAAAAAAGGGCTTACTGTCCAATTTATACACTCCTTGGGCAGAAAGCCACAAAATTAGAAAAAATATAGTATTAAAAACGTTTAAACATGTTTTTTTTGTTTTTTATTGCAACAATTTCCATCTTAGACCATCATATACCATACTACAGATAAAATAAACTACAGTATAATAGATTGTAGTCGCTCTCTTTGTATCCGAATTAAACAGATTAAAATCCGGTCTAAAATCAAAAAAAATATTTACTCATAATTCAGCATAATGATTAATTTTCAGGGTTAATTATTATGGTTATTTTTCAGGATCAAAGGTAACACAATCCGAACAAACAACTGATTATCAGAATTATACATAAAATATCTGGTTATATTTTAACTTTTGGAATAAAAGTAGTACATTTGTACTCAATTCAAAAAGGAATTTATGACGAAAGCTCTATTTTTTGACATAGACGGAACGCTGGTCAGTTTTGAAACTCACCGTATCCCGTCTTCTACCATTGAGGCATTGGAGGCAGCCCACGCAAAAGGGCTGAAGATATTTATCGCTACCGGACGCCCGAAAGCCATTATCAACAACCTTTCCGAATTGCAAGACAGAAATCTCGTTGATGGATATATAACCATGAACGGAGCCTATTGTTTTGTCGGAGAACAAGTTATTTACAAAAGCGCTATTCCACAGGAGGAAGTAAAAGCAATGGCTGCTTTCTGCGAGAAAAAAGGAGTACCGTGTATCTTTGTGGAGGAACACAACATTTCCGTTTGCCAGCCTAACGACATGGTGAAAAAGATATTCTATGATTTCCTGCACGTGAATGTGATTCCGACTGTTTCGTTCGAGGAAGCAACAAGCAAGGAAGTGATCCAGATGACACCTTTTATCACGGAAGAAGAAGAAAAGGAATCCGTCCGTCTATCCCTACTTGTGAAGTAGGGCGTTGGTTCCCGGCATTTGCCGATATTACGGCCAAAGGGGATACCAAGCAGAAAGGCATTGACGAAATCATCCGTTACTTCGATATAAAACTGGAAGAGACTATGGCATTCGGTGACGGAGGCAATGACATCAGTATGCTTCGCCATGCAGCTATCGGAGTTGCCATGGGACAAGCCAAAGAGGATGTGAAAGCTGCCGCCGACTATGTGACGGCTCCGATTGACGAAGACGGAATCAGCAAAGCAATGAAACATTTCGGAATTATTTGAGACAAGCAAATACGAAGATGAGCGTAGACACTGACAATGCTGCATTTCAGGATGCACTGAATCTGATTCAGTACACCCGACAGTCGGTCTTTCTGACCGGGAAAGCGGGTACGGGAAAATCTACATTTCTGCGTTATGTCTGCGAGCATACCAAAAAGAAATATGTTGTACTTGCTCCGACCGGAATTGCTGCAATCAATGCCGGAGGAAGTACGATGCATAGTTTCTTCAAACTCCCTTTTTATCCGCTATTGCCGGACGATCCAAATTTAAGTCTGCAACGCGGCCGTATCCATGAGTTCTTCAAATATACGAAGCCGCACCGCAAGTTATTGGAACAGATAGAACTGATCATTATTGACGAAATTTCCATGGTACGGGCGGATATCATTGATGCAATCGACCGCATCTTACGGGTATATTCTCATAATCTGCGCGAACCTTTCGGCGGAAAACAGTTACTATTGGTAGGCGACGTTTTCCAATTGGAACCTGTCGTGAAGAATGATGAACGGGAAATACTGAACCGTTTCTATCCTACTCCTTACTTTTTCTCAGCAAGAGTATTCGGTCAGATAGATTTAGTTTCTATCGAACTGCAAAAGGTTTACCGGCAGACTGATCCGGTTTTTGTCGGTGTACTTGACCACATTCGTACTAATACTGCCGGAGCAGCCGACCTCCAACTGTTGAATACCCGATATGGAAGCCAGATTGAAGAATCGGAAGCAGATATGTATATCACGCTTGCTACCCGAAGAGATACGGTAGATTCAATCAACGAAAAAAAACTGGCCGAGCTTCCGGGAGAATCGATTACTTTTGAAGGAGTTATCGAAGGAGATTTTCCCGAAAGTAGTTTACCCACCTCACAAGAGCTAGTGCTAAAACCCGGTGCACAAATTATCTTTATCAAGAATGACTTTGACCGTCGTTGGGTAAATGGCACTATTGGCGTCATTGCCGGTATTGATGAAGAAGAAGAAACGATATACGTTATCACTGATGACGGGAAAGAATGTGACGTTAAACGGGATTCATGGCGCAATATCCGTTATCGCTACAACGAAAAAACGAAAGAGATCGAGGAAGAAGTATTAGGTAGTTTCACTCAATATCCTATCCGGTTGGCTTGGGCAATTACAGTTCATAAGAGCCAGGGCCTGACTTTCAGCCGGGTGGTAATCGACTTCACTGGTGGAGTATTTGCCGGTGGACAAGCGTATGTCGCACTCAGCCGTTGTACTTCTCTGGATGGTATCCAACTTAAAAAGCCTATTAACCGGGCAGATATTTTCGTCCGTCCGGAAATCGTCAACTTCGCCGGACGATTTAATAACCGGCAAGCCATTGACAAGGCATTGAAACAGGCACAGGCCGATGTGCAATATGCCGCAGCCGCCCGCGCTTTCAATAAAGGTGATATGGAGGAATGCCTGGAACAATTCTTCCGTGCTATTCATTCCCGTTACGATATTGAAAAACCTGTTCCCCGCCGTCTGATTCGCCGAAAACTCGGCATTATCAACACCCTGAAAGAACAGAATAAAAAACTCAAGGAACAGATGCGGGAACAACAGGAACGCCTACGCCAATACGCCCATGAGTATCTGTTAATGGGAAACGAATGTATCACCCAAGCACATGATATACGTGCTGCCCTTGCCAACTACGATAAAGCGCTCAGCCTCGATCCAAACTACATAGACGCATGGATACGTAAAGGAATTACTTTATTCAATAATAAAGATTATTTCGACGCTGAAAATTGCTTTAATACCGCAGTAAACCTTCATCCGGCAAATTTTAAAGCTGTCTATAACCGGGGAAAGCTCCGGCTAAAAACAGAAAACACAGAAGGTGCCATTGCCGACCTGAACAAGGCCACTAGCCTGAAACCGGAACATGCCGGTGCACACGAACTCTTCGGAGACGCTCTGTTGAAAGTCGGGAAAGAAGGAGAAGCCGCCTTACAATGGAGAATTGCAGAAGAACTGAAGAAAAAGAAAAAACAATAAATATATACAAAAGGGAGGAAACGGGAACCGACCGTTTTTCCCTCACTGACCAATACACTGTTCCTCACCGAGAAAGAGACCGTTGCTCACCGAAGAACGAATCTCCTCCACTACAACCCTTGAAGAGCCATTGCCTCAACCACTCCCTGCCATAATTCCGTGCTTTGGATTCCCCTAATTTTAAAATAAGAATCCCTAAAAAAATCTCTTTTATCCCTTATTATCAAAAAGTTTTATTAGTTTTGTTCCTTACATATTATCAGACTCTTAAAATAGAAGCAAATGAAAAAAGGTTTGAAAATCGCAGCTATCACCGTAGGAGTAATTATCATTCTAATGCTCCTTCTTCCTTTCGCCTTCCAAGGTAAGATAGCCGATATTGTAAAAACAGAAGGCAACAAGATGCTCAATGCGCAATTTGACTTTAAGAAACTTAACATTAGCCTGTTCCGCAACTTTCCACAGGCTTCTGTCACTCTCGAAGATTTCTGGCTAAAAGGCACTGGTGAATTTGCCAATGATACCCTTGTACAAGCCGGAGAAGTTACTGCCGCCATCAACTTATTCTCTCTTTTCGGAGATAGCGGTTACGATATTTCCAAAATATTCATCGAAGACACAAAGCTGCATGCCATTGTGTTGCCGGACGGACGTGCCAACTGGAACATTATGGAGCCGGATACGACAGCCGCTGCCGAGACTCCCGCTGCAGAAGAAGAATCTTCCCCTTTCAAAGTGAAACTCCAACGTTTCGTCATAAAAAACATGAATCTGATTTATGATGACCAACAAGGAAAGATGTATGCTGACATCCAAGACTTTAACGCAACCTGCGCCGGAGACTTAGGCAGTGAACGCACCACACTGAAACTGGAAGCGGAAACAAAATCCCTGACTTACAAGATGAACGGGATTCCTTTCTTGGCGAATGCCAACATCTCCGCTGAAATGGATGTGGACGCCGATCTGGCCAATAACAAGTACACATTAAAGGATAACACCATTCGCCTCAACGCTATTCAGGCAGGTATTGACGGCTGGGTAGCCTTGAAAGACCCGGCTATCGACATGGACTTGAAACTCAATACCAACGATATAGGTTTCAAAGAAATCCTTTCGCTAATCCCAGCTATCTATGCCACCGAATTTTCCAGCCTGAAAACCGACGGAACCGCCACACTGAACGCAACAGCCAAAGGCACCCTGCTAGGAGATACCGTACCTGCGTTCAATGTCGATATGCAAGTCAAAAATGCCATGTTCCGCTATCCGGCTTTACCGGCAGGAGTAGACCAAATTAACATCAATGCCAACGTACAGAATCCGGGAGGAAATATCGACCTGACGACGGTGGATATTAACCCGTTTAGCTTCCGCCTGGCAGGTAACCCGTTCAGTCTGACTGCCTACGTGAAAACGCCGGTCAGCGATCCTGACTTCAAAGTGGAAGCAAAAGGAATTCTTAACCTTGGTATGATCAAACAAGTATATCCGCTTGGAGATATGGAACTAAACGGAACAATCGACGCTGATATGCAAATGTCCGGGCGCCTTTCATCTATCGAAAAGGAACAATACGACCGCATACTGGCTGCTGGAACGATTGGTTTAACAGACATGAAACTTAAAATGCAAGATATGCCGGATGTAGAAATTAAGAAATCACTCTTTACGTTTACACCCAAATATCTTCAGTTGAGCGAAACAACCGTCAACATCGGTAAGAATGACATTACTGCCGACAGCCGGTTCGAAAACTATATCGGTTATGCGTTGAAAGGCACTACCTTGAAAGGAAGTCTGAATATCCGTTCCAACTATTTCAATCTGAACGATTTCATGTCGGCTACGGGTGAAGAAATGTCTTCGTCCGGTGATGTAACAACTACGGATTCCGTTAGTTCCACGGGAATTGTTGAAGTTCCCCGCAACATCGACTTCCAAATGGACGCTAATCTGAAACAAGTACTGTTTGACAAGATGTCCTTCAACAATATGAACGGTAAGCTTACTGTCAAAGACGGTAAAGTAGACATGAAAAATCTGTCTATGAGCACTATGGGAGGAAATGTTGTGATGAACGGATATTATTCCACCGCCGATGCCAAGAAACCTGAGTTGAAAGCTGGATTCAAACTGACGAATATAGGTTTTGCACAAGCTTACAAGGAACTGGATATGGTGCAGAAAATGGCTCCTATCTTTGAAAATCTGAAAGGGAACTTCTCCGGCAGTATCAACGTGTTGACGGATTTGGACGCAGCCATGAGCCCCATATTGAATACAATGCAGGGAGACGGCAGCCTCTCCACACGCGACCTTAGCCTAAGTGGTGTGAAAGCTATCGATCAAATAGCTGATGCGGTTAAGCAACCCAGCCTGAAAGAGATGAAAGTAAAAGATATGACACTGGACTTCATCATCAAAGATGGACGGGTAGAAACAAAACCGTTCGATATTCAAATGGGAGACTACAACCTGAATCTTTCCGGTAGCACGGGTCTCGACCAGACTATCGATTACACAGGAAAGATTAAACTTCCTGCATCTGCCGGTAATATCTCCAAACTAATGACTCTTGATTTGAGAATCGGAGGTTCGTTCACTTCACCTAAAGTCAGTGTCGATACCAAGAGTATGGCCAATCAGGCTGTGGAAGCAGTAGCCGATGAGGCTATCAGCAAATTAGGCCAGAAACTCGGACTTGACTCTGCTGCCAGTGCCAACAAAGATTCTATCAAACAGAAAGTAACGGAAAAGGCGGCCGAGAAGGCATTGGACTTCTTGAAGAAGAAACTTAAATAAAAAAATAAGGAAAAGAGATTATGCTTCTGAAGCTATATGATAAAAATAACAATCCGCAGGACTTACAACGGATTATCGACATTCTGAATGTTGGCGGACTTATCATTTATCCTACTGATACGATGTACGCTATCGGCTGTCATGGACTGAAAGAACGTGCTATCGAACGTATCTGCCGTATCAAGGAGATAGACCCACGTAAAAACAATCTGTCTATCATCTGCTATGACTTGAGTAGTATCAGTGAATATGCCAAGGTGGACAATAACGTCTTCAAACTTATGAAACATAATCTTCCGGGACCGTTTACTTTCATCCTGAACGGAACAAACCGATTGCCCAAAATCTTCCGTAACCGGAAAGAGGTAGGCATCCGTATGCCGAACAACAATATCATCCGGGAAATTGCCCGTCTGCTGGACGCTCCGATAATGACCACCACCTTGCCATACGATGAAGATGAGGATCTGGAATATATAACCGATCCCGAACTAATCGATGAAAAGTTTGGCGATATAGTGGATCTAGTTATTGACGGAGGTATCGGAGGAATAGAACCTTCAACGGTAGTAAAATGCACAGAGGATGAACCGGAAATTGTTCGTCAGGGAAAAGGTTGGTTAGAAGAAAGTTAGTTTCTTCGACAGAATTCATTACATAATGGGCTGCTATCAATTCAACATTGATGCAGCCCATTATTTATAGAGTCTGTTCTATATTATTTAATCAAAGATTCCGGATCCAAATGACCAGCTTCAATGTCCTTGAAATAACGGTAAGTTCCTACTTTCAATTCTTCAGTCGCAGCATCATCACATACGATAATACCTTTTTCATGCATCTGCAATGCACTGATTGTCCACATCTGAGTGATAGAACCTTCTACGGCATGATACAGTGCACGGGCCTTGTTGTGTCCATTCACGATAATCATCACTTCTTTGGCAGAAAGAACAGTACCTACACCTACTGTCAAAGCAGTTTTAGGAACTTTGTTAATATCGTTGTCAAAGAAACGAGAGTTAGCAATGATTGTATCCGTAGTCAATGTTTTCTGACGAGTACGTGAAGTCAATGAAGAACCCGGTTCATTGAAAGCGATATGTCCATCAGGACCAATACCACCCATGAACAAGTCGATACCGCCATAAGACTTTATCTTTTCTTCGTAACGTGCACATTCTGCATCCAGGTCGGGAGCATTACCGTTCAGGATATTCGTATTTTCAGCTTTGATATCGATATGACTGAAGAAGTTATTCCACATAAAAGAATAATAGCTTTCCGGATGTTCTTTCGGCAGTCCTACATATTCATCCATATTGAATGTTACTACATTCTGGAAGGAAACGATTCCTTTCTTATTCAGATCGATCAAAGCTTTGTACATGCCCAGAGGAGAAGATCCGGTAGGACAACCCAATACAAACGGTTTTTCAGGGGTTGGATTGGCAGCTTTTATTTTTGCAGCAACGTAATGTGCAGCCCACTGAGATACGGACTGATAGTCCGGCTGAATAATAAGTCTCATAAGTCGATTGTTTTATAGGTTAGTTAATAAATTAATAATCTTATTCACTGTTTTAACGGTCTTTCTTCAAGCGCTCTGCCATGGCATGTGCCAGATTCTCGCATTGAGTGTAGGTAATATCCCTCATCGCCTGCTTCATCTCTACCGGATCGCCTACCAGTTCAAATTTGCTCTTTTCCGCAAATTCAGCCAGACGTTTCACAGCAGCACCTGCCCATGCGAAAGAACCGAAATACCCCAGATAACGTCCTTTCACCTCACGCACCAGAATCTTTGAAAGTAATGATTCTACCTCCGGGAAAATCTGATTGCTATATGTAGGAGAACCGATAATCAATCCCTTATAACGGAAAATATCTGCTATAATATAGGAAGGATGGCTCTTAGCAACATTATGCATTACGATATTCTTGATTCCTTGTGCAGAAAGTTCTTCGGCAATAGCCTCAGCCATTTGTTCTGTATTTCCATACATACTTCCGTATGCGATAACTACTCCCTCATCAGCGTCATAACGGCTCAAACGATCATATATACCGATCACTCTAGCTATATTTTCTGTCCACACCGGTCCATGAGTAGAACAAATGGCAGAAATAGGAAGTCCGCCAAATTTCTGCAAAGCCTTTTGTACAGGACTTCCGTATTTACCTACGATATTAGAATAGTAACGAACCATTTCTCCCCAATACTTATCCAGATTAATACGGGTATCCAGAAAGCCACCGTCTACTGTACCGAAACATCCGAAGCCGTCGCCGGAGAAAAGAACTCCGTCAGTCTCATCAAATGTCATCATCGTTTCCGGCCAATGCACCATTGGAGTCATATAAAAACGCAGTTTATGGCGACCTAAAGCCAAAAAATCTCCGTCCTTCACCAGATATTGTTCCCCGGTCACACCGTAGAAACCTTCAATCATGCCGAATGTCTGCTTATTACCCACGATAATAATCTCCGGATAATGCTGTTTTATCAATCGGATAGATCCGGAATGATCCGGTTCCATGTGATTTATTATCAAATAATTAATGGGACGTTCTCCAATCACTTGCTTGATTTTACGCAAGTAGACTTCAAAATAACAGATATCTACCGTATCTACCAATGCCACCATTTCATCATCAATCAGATAAGAGTTATATGAAACTCCATAGGGCAATGGCCACATCCCTTCAAATCTGTGCTTGTTACGGTCATTCACTCCCACGTAGTGGACATTTCCTTTAATTCTTGTTTTCTCCATTCTTCAACTTTATTAATTTCACTTTCACCACCGGCTTCCTCTAAAAAAACAGGTAATTATTCAGTGGCAAATTTATCACCTGCAAAAATAATTCTTTTTTCCGAATCCCTGTACTTCTTACCTTGATAAGCACCTCTTTCTTTCATTCTTTTTTGTAAACGAGCTACAAATTCATAATTTTTCAATCCCCAGTCCGGAGCTATAAATAAATCTTTAGGAGATTGGGAAACAAAACGCTCCACAACCATATCGGGACGGAGATGTTCTACATAGTCAATCACCAGATCAATATATTCGTTTACCTCCGTGAACAGATGAAAATCCGCGGGGTTTATATCATATTCGTGCGCCATACGGGTCCCGCGAATCAACTGTAACTGATGAATTTTAAGAGTTGACAAAGGAAGGTCAGACAGGATTCCCGCTTGCGCCACCATAGCGTCAGATGTTTCTCCCGGAAGTCCTAGAATGATATGTCCGCCTACGAGAATGCCACAAGCAGCCGTCCGCCCGACAGTTTCCACGGTATCCTCATAAGTATGTCCGCGGTTTATGCGCTGCAAAGTTCTATCACAAGTACTCTCAATACCGTATTCTACCATTAGAAAAGCGTGTTTGTTCAATTCCTCCAGATAGCGCAACAACCCTTCCGGCATACAATCCGGACGAGTACCAATCACCAACCCCACAACGTCTTCTACTTCCAACGCTTCCTCATATTTACGTTTTAATCCTTCTAACTCTGCATATGTATTAGTATATGCCTGAAAATAGGCCAGATATTTCATTTCAGGATATTTACGGGCAAAGAAACATTTACCTTCCTCCAACTGAGCAGTGACCGACTTCTCTGTCCGGCAATAATCAGGGATTAAAGGTCTGGTTATTACAATAGGTACAACCGCCCCACCCTTTCGTCCCGTCACGGTTAGGACAAGTGAAACCCGCGTTCAACGAAATCTTTTGTACTTTATAGGGAAAATACTTACGCAGAAAAGTTGGAAAATCATTATATAGAAGATGAGTTGACATATTCATTACTGTTCATTCATTATTTAATCTACAAACATAAGAAAAATTAGCGAGGTAAAAAAGATGCCACAAAATATCTTCAATATATTAAAATAATCATAAATACCATAAGATAAATTAATAAATATTGCAAAAGGAGAAACTATTTAATTAACTTTGTAATGATTTTAGGCATTGGCAGGAGGATACTTGTGAAAGTCTTGTGCAATTTATTCCCCAATTATGATTTCATCTCACCATACCCCCATGCAACTCACGTCAATAAAATAATCCTCTTTGTATTCTTTAACCAGAATATAAAAGAGGATTTTATATGAGGATACTAAACAATAGTATATGTATGCTTATTTTTGATTAATAAATGAAAGTTTTATCTTCAGTCATAAAATCAGTTTTATAATCCCAGTCTTTCTTTCAATAATCTGTAACCGGAAAGGCTTACCCGGAGCTTAACCCCGTTTTTTAGTAATAATTGATATGTTTCTTTCCCGAACAGTTCAACCCGTGATATCTGTGTCACGTTGACAATAGTTGAACGATGAACACGAACAAATGTTTCAGGCGGCAGATGCGTTTCAAAATATTTCATAGTTTGTTCTTTCAGGTATTCTCCTGAAGGAGTGATTCACATAATCACCACAAGCTTGTATGTAGATTAATTCATCCGTTTTAATCAAATGAATTTTCGAACCGTCTTTCACTGTGATTCGATTAATTAATCCAGCCGGAACTTCCACCGGTGCCTCAACTACCTGATGCGCAATCAGTTCTTTTTCAAGTTCCTGATTCAAAACTTCTTCTTTAGCGACAATCAAACGATACCAAAGAGTTACCGCAATCAGAACCGGTAACCCGAACAATAACCGGAAAGGGATTGTCTGTGTAAAAGGGATATAGGATATACCTGCTATCCGTACCATACTATCACAAACCATAAAACAACCTGCCAGCCAAAGCAGACTTCCCTACCACTATCATGATAATATCTGTCTGCAATAACGAAACGAACCCGACAACATACCATGCCAGATGGGCTAAGGCGGCTAACCAACCCATCGTTGCTATCCCATCTACCAAGGCAGGAAGGTAATCAGCTCCGGTGTATAGGCAGACCAATGCTACCTGAGCCGCAACCAACACCAGCAAAAGCAGCAGTATCGGAATCCAACGATAAGGGTAATCTATAATTGGATGTGCTTTCATACGCTAGTCTTTTATCTCCAGACCTCCAAAAGCAGCGTACCTCGAACTACTAATATGCTCTCATGGTTAATATCCCCGTTATGCCAACGTTTATCATCACAGCCACCGAAGAAAGTATTACATTTGAATACTACTTTCCAATCGGAAGGAACATAAATCTCAACTCCTCCCCAGCTACAGTCCAGATCGATATAAGTTTCTCCCAACCAATATGGGTATGACGCAAATCAATAACTGTACCCCCGAACAAGTTGCGAACAATAAGCTCCTTTGAATAGCTCATCAAGTACGACATGACGTGCCGCTCCCCAAACATTTTTCCGAATGCAAAAAGCCATCGACAGACTCGCATTGTTGCTGTTCTTCTTTAAAGTT